>BNJV01003115.1_pt1 | contig 56956 bp, 53 predicted proteins | sample 8540591 | NCBI WGS metagenome assembly BNJV01 (sample SAMD00202457, study PRJDB9452) | human saliva metagenome | host: Homo sapiens | reverse complement strand
TGCAACCTGTTATAATAATTTTTACTATTTTCATAAAACTTCCTTTCCAAATCGCAGGCCTTGTCCTATTCCTGCCACATTTTACCTCTAATCCCCACTTACATCTTTTTTTTCCAAAACGATATACCAATTTTAGGTTTATATTCCAGACTTTTTCGCTTTTCATTTATATTTAAAAGCTTCCTTTTATATCAACTGATAAATACTTTATTTTCAACTCTGACTTTTTCAAATCTACAACCTAAGTTTATTTTTATTTAAGCTTGATTATACCAAATTACAAAAAATAACAAAGAATTTAAAAATAAATAAAAAATATATGGAGTACCAAAATGATACTCCAATCCAACCTTTTTTATTACATTTTTGTTTTTACTTATTTTTTAAATATCTAGCAACTTTATCTACAATCCCTTATCTCTACTGTTTTGTCTACTTCTTCAGCGCCTTTTTTTCACATCTTAATTTTATTATTTGCAGCTTTTTCTACAACTTTGCACGGCTAGTTTTACCTTAGAACATTCTCTGTTCCTTTTTAATATTCTGGGAGCAACTTGCTTCCTGCAATTTCCTTTGTTTTGTCAGTAAGCCTTGTCAGCTAAGTCTTTGTCTGTCTACTGTTTTTTAAGAGCATCTTCTGCTCCTTTTTCAAATCACTGCAAACTATAATTCTTTTCTCCATTTTTATTATTTATAACACATCTAATTATCTTTTTTTATAAAAAGTTAAACCATTATTTTTACAATCGAGCCATTTGAATTTTAACAAAATACTAATGTATAAAACATATCTACACAAGAACACCTGCATTTAATAATAATAATAAAAACATTATAAATCCATTTAATATTCCTAAAATATTTAAAATAACTGGAAAAAAAAAATAAATGATAAAATAATAAAGGAGCTATAAAATTACTGCCATTCTAATGGGACATTTCCTCTGTGTATAACAAAAATAGCTAATCTCATTCCCCAAAAAGTTCTTTGACTTAAAAATTTGTGCCAAATAATAAATGAATAAATTCGTGTAAATGAGAAACAGCAAAAATTGTTATTATTAAATAAAGTATTAATTGCCAAATTCCAAGTTTAAATTCTATCGCAAAACTATTTTCTGTTTATAATTAATTGTCCTGTTTAATTTTGAAAAAAAAAAATATAATAATACTTTATATTTAAATATTAGAAATATACCAACAGGAATTGCAATTACACATTAAAGATAATTTTACTTTTTAATTTTTTCCATCCTGTCCTTAAAAAGTTCCCCTCTGTATATTCCTTTATTTTCAGGTATTTTTATATTTCATAATTTCACCAATTAATTTTAAAAATTATTCCATAAAGGCTGATTTTGCTAAGTTTCTTGGTTTATCAACACTATTTCCTTTTTAATTTTGATAAATATTATGCCAATAACTGATGAATTACGATTGTAGGGAACTTGCATAGTCGTTCTCTACATTTGGAATATAGAACACTTCATCAGCCACTTCTTCTACAACTGGCCTTCTTTTGCAATCGTACAATATAGCCCTCTTGAGGTAACTTTTGCTATTTGATACTGATTAAAATAAGTCTGACTGCAACATTTACAATAACTGCACTCCATCTGTGTAATTAATGCTATAGTTCCGTGTTTTAATTCTCCAGAGGCAAAAGCTCTGAATGAATAAGGAAATTTTTAGATTTTACGCACCTTCTAAGGTAGCAATTACATAGCCGCTTCCATGTCCAAGATAGAAATATGCTTGTCATCTTTAATCTTATTCAACATCTTTTATTTTTCATTATATCTCATTTTCAATGCTTTGTTCCACTTCATATAACTCTAATGTTCTGTAGCTCTTATCTTTGTAATTTTCCAAATTTATATGCAAAGTCTATTGCCACTACATAAAATAACTATCTGAGTTGTATACGCCCCAGAGGTAACAGCAATTTCAGGCCCCGCCTATGTAAATAATATGATCTGGCTTCCTTGCTATCGAAGAAACTAACTACATTGTAATTGTAATAACTCTGCTCCATGTCTTTAGCCTTTCATAGCTTCAAGTGTATCTAAAGCTTCCAGACTGGCTTTTAACACAATAACTGTGTTACTATCATTAATTGTAGGATTTATATCTGAATTTGATGCAACGTCGAGATCCACACGGATTCTGTTTTTCTCACACATGCTTTCCAATGCTTCCAGCATGGTAAGGGTCCCACAGGCTGGCAATATAAATATCGTTAATTCCTTCCAATATCTTTGTAAGCCCTGCATCATCAAAATTAATGCTTATAATTTTCGTCAACTCTGCTGTCTAAAGTTTTTATACACTTGGCTGTTCAAAAATTTCTTCCATAAAATACCTATCCAATTCTGAAGTAGGGCCCAAATCCACCCAATATGAGTTACATTCTTTTATCCTCATTTCTGTTCACATCCATAATTTTTATAGTTTCTTTTATTTCATAATTTATTATTTTCTAATCAAATATACATCTTAGTATATTTCAAATTGCAGGAATATCCGACGCAATAAAGTTTTCTCCATCTCCAAGCCCTACAATAAGCTTTTTTTTCCTCTGAATAACACCCAATATTCCAGCAATTATTGATTTATATCCAAGCAGTCCATGAAGCACGTTTTCAATAACAGTTAGCCTTCCACAAGATCTATAACTTGATCATTCCAATTTTGCCTCTTACAAGTCTGTTCGATTTGTGTCTTTCAAGTTCTCAACATTTTATCTTCAAACAAATTGAACCTTGTGAGATATCGTTCATTTTGATTGATACTTCAAGTAATGTTGATTTCTTCCAGAGCCTGATGGACCACAACTGATATATAAATCTCCTTTTCCCACATCGAAATGAAAGGTTTTCACAAGGTATTTGTTCCTTGTTACTATATGAAAAACATATACTCTCTAATAAATATATTCCTTTCTAAAATGATTTTACTATACAAATAATATTTTATAAGGCATACCAATCTGCATGCCTAAAACTTTTAATATTTATTTCGGGCTATTAATTTTGCTAGTATTCCGATTGCTTATTTTGTTTTTCTGTATTATTATCGAAGCTAATTGCTATTAGCGTAATGACAGAGCTTGGACGATTTAAAACATTAATAGTAGAATCTATTATTTTGATCTATTATTTCAGCAGCTCCAATGGCTGACTGCCTCACGTAGATAAATCTGTCTCCTGAAAGTGATAGCAAGTCCTCTGAAGTTTTATCAAGTTTATGGACATATACATCACTATCAATTAAGGTTTGAGGATATTTCTTGCTATCTTCTCTCACATTTATGACATAATTTCGTACGATAATTACGATTTCGCGGTAGGCTCTCATCTTTGAGTCAGCAGCGTTTTTCCTCGTCAGTTAATCACAGTATGACTTTAGATTTCTTGAAATTGCTGTTTTCTAAAATAAGCTCTGAGGCAAAGTCTACAACCTTCCTTCAAGTAAACTATTATTTTGAACATTCAATAAGAGAAACTCATCGACTGATTGCAAGCAGTTTTGAAGTGAAATTATTCTTTGCTACAAAATAATTTCAGTTAAATCCACGTTATTAACCTTTCTTTATCAATGCTTTGAATTATTTTCCAGTAAAACTTCCATTTATCTGGCGGTGAGGCTGCTCAGTACTTTAGCCCTTTTGACCGCAATTTTGGCCTATCACTACATTATTTATATCCGAAATTTTATATGTTCAAATCTCTTTATTTCTATAAGGGAAGTAGCTGAAGCCACACTGAATAGTTTCTAAATCCTTTGTCTAGACATATATATAGATTCATATTTTGAACTTATTGTTAGAATTATTGTTAAAATCATTCAATGAAACTCTTTTTCAAGCTTAGTCAAATTATCAGGAAGACAGTGCAAGCGCAATATCCCTTTCAAGCTCAATTTTCAGAAATATTTTTCTTAATGTTTCTTTTCAGAAATTTGATGGATCGACTACCTACTGCCAATTTCAAGTATTTAATTCTACAATGAGCTTGCTCTTCAAGTCTGTAAGCCCCTACATAGTCTTTTTCAGAACATTAATTTTTCAATATTCTCTTTCCATTTGCTGTATGGCTGCGTTGTTTGTGTATTGTTGACAATGTTGTAACCTTACTCGTTGTTTCCTCGATAAAATCGGCGGTTACGCACACACACCTGTCAGATTTTTCACTGAGAAAGTAAGAGAAATTTATTTTCAGTAAAAAGTGTCAATCTGAGAATCTGCAGATGCTTTCAAGATCGCACATCATCCAATTTCAAATTAGATAATGCGCACTCGGCAGCGTTTCAAAGGATTCATCAGTCCGCTGTACAACGCCAGCGCAGCCTCGACCTTTTCCAAGACTTTTCCATTGATTCTAAAATTATCGAAAAGTCGTTTCACTGTTTCTTACAGAAATTTTACATTTCAAATTCCGAATTTTTGATCATTGGCATATGTGATAGCATTGTGCTGAAAGCATCACTCGAGCATCATAACCAAAGCTGATACATATGAACTTATCAAAGTATTTCAAAATTCTCTACACCTCCTTTTGAGATATGATAAAACTCTTTACAGCCATCAGCTTCTGTAAAGATTAAATACTGTCTGACGAGCTTACTGGTTTAAAGGATTTACTGTAGTTTTTATGCATCAAATAAGCTGTCAAAATAGATGTTATAAATTTATATCTATTTAAACAGCTCCTTTCCAAATTTTTAAAAGTTTTAGACTATTTAATGACTAATGCTTCATCACATATTTGATAATTTAAATTCATCAGAGTGATTTTTAGGTAAGTTTCAGCGTTCAATCTGTCTTTTCTGATTTCTTAATTGAGTGCAGTACTCTTCAACACTTTCAAAGGTATCAGTCCTTTCAGGATTTCTTTCAAGAACTTTCACGACATACAAACTTTTTCCATCATTTACAACAACTTTGATTGGCACAACCTGTCCACTGCCTAACATCCTTGATAGCTTTTCCACTTACTGAGACCAAATCGACGCTAACGGCTCAATAGAAGAATTGATTGTGTTTTGTCCGTTTTGTTCGGTTCCACGTTGTATTGATTTACGTAGGCAGTAGGTATTAGGATTTTGCAACAGCTGCTAATGCCTCGCTCGGCTTTTGCTGTATCGGTAGGCTGGAATACTATAACCTGCAATCGCACTGAATCTTCCAGGTTGTGTAAAACTAGCTTGATGTGCTGGCGTCGTGAGGCAGCTTTAGCATCGCATCTGTAATTTTGGCTCTTTCTGTTGATTTCTACTTTAATGCTGCAAGACTTGCGTGTAATTGTTCCTGTAAAATTTCTTGGCTGTGTATATCTTGTCTCATCAAGTCTTTCTTTTGCTTTATAGGCAAGAGCTCCAGTGTTTAGAGCGATATTTTTAATAATAGAATGTTTCATCGGTGTCGTAATTTGCTCAGAGTAAAGTTCTTTTCTTTGTGAAATTCTACTCAGGATAGACTCCAGTCTCGTTATCTTCCTTTTCATAAACTGTGTCCTGACGAGTTCAAATAGTACTGCAGCCTCCTGTTACTATTTCCACAAGACAACGCAAGCATAATGCTGCATCAAGATAACAACTTTAAATTTAGTTTTCATTTTCTTTCTTCCTCCAGTACTGGTTTTATATTTTTAAGATTACACATCTTAGTACATCATAACATTACAAACATTTCAAAACTCTATTAGAGTGATAGTGTACTTAAAGATTTAGAAAATTAATATAGTTTGATCACTATTGGATAGAGTATACAAATTATTGAGAGATACTCGACATCTTATTGTGACAGTTAACTCTCTATATATGAGGGTGACATGAGTGGGATGACCGCTCACTTAGTTCGCTTTGTGTTACTTACTCGCAAATCAAAGTAATGTAGTGGACATATTTGATATAACTCACTTTGAACTAGAAAATAAAAGTTGAAAAGCGCCAGTCGCTTTAGGAGCATAGTAGTAGGAAAAATATTGCTTTAAAAAGGAGACGAGGGAAAAGAGTTGTCGAATTATCAGCGGATGCTCTGGAGGTGGTTACAACCTTAATGATACACAGTCTGAGTGATTGGAGTTGCAAAGTATATATATAGGTAGCATTTTTCTAGTAATTTTATATTGAAGGAGAGTGTGTGTGTGGAATTTGTGAGGTTACGTGAGCCATGCCCAGAATTTCCATTATTGACGGGTTAGAGTAGAGAAAGTTGGAGCAGAGGATAGGATTCAGCTGGAGTGCTGTTAATACTGAAAAATGAGAAGTTTGAGATGTAGTGGAAGATTGCACAATCTAGCTGATGAAACTCAGAAAACATCCGCTTTTAAGGGACGGTTGCGACAGGGACATACCAGATGGGCATCACGAAGTATAGCCATCTGTGAAAGTCACATCCTCATTTTAACATGGGTGATAAAACATTGCCAATCGTTCATACGAATTGAAATACCTGGAAACTAAAAAAGATTTAGTTGCAAGGTATGAGTTTAAATCAAACTGATAACGAAGTTGTGGTCACTGTTAGATGAACTTTATACTGAGACTTGCTTTGAAACAGTAAAGAAATTGTGTTATAAAAGGTATATGCACTGATTATGTCTAAACGAGCCTGACAGAATTATTGTGGCAAGAAAGGAACCGCTTATTGTAGGCTTGAGATGAGAAAACTTATTGCGTCGATATTCCTGCAATTTGAAATATACTAGATGTAATTGATTGAAAATAATGAAATTGTGGAAATAAAGAAAGACTTGCAAAATTATGGATGTAGACGGAAATGAGATAAAAAGAGATGTAACCTCATATTGAGTGGGATTTCCAAAGGCTGCTTCAAAGGTGGAGGAGTGAGTTTTATGGAAAAGAAATGACAGCCAGAAGTGCTTATAAAACTTTGAACAGCAGAGTTGACGAAAATCATAACATTAATCTTTGATGACGCAGGGCCTACAGTTGAATATTTGGAAGGAATTAACGATATTTATATTGTAGCCTGTGGGACCGCCACTGTTGCAATGGTTGAGCATATTATTGAGAAAACAAGAATCAGTGCGGATGTCGACACTGCATCAGAATTTAGATATAGAAATCCGTACCACGATAATGCTTTTAGTTATTGTGTGTTAAGCCAGTCTGGAGAAATCCCGAGACACATTCTTGAAGCTAAGTGAAAGAGGCAAAAGACATGGAGCAAGAGTTGTTACACCAAATGAAGTTGGTCTTCGATAGTGCAGGAAGCAGATCATGTTATTTACACCTGGAGACTTTCGAAATTGCTGTTGCTCTACAAAGGCGTATACAACTCAGATGGTTATTTTATACTTGATGGCAATAGATTCGCATATAAATTTGGAAATTACACAGATGAAGCTACTGAGAACATTAGAAATTATATGAAGGGAACAAAGCATTCAGAAAAATGCTGGAATATAATGAAAAATAAAAGATGTTGCAGATAAGATTAAGATAATGAAAGCCGTTCTATCTTGGACGTGGGCTTGACTCATGCAATTGCTGAGAAGGCATTAAAATCTAAAGAAATTTCATATTCATCCAAGCTTTTGCCCTGGAGAATTAAAAACACGGAACTATAGCATTAATTACAGATGAGTGCCAGTTGTTGTAAATGTTACGTAGTCAGATCTATTTTGAAAAACCTAGTATCAAATATGAGAAAGAAGTTACCTCAAGAGGAGCTGTATGTTATTGGTGATTGCAAAAAGAAGGAAATACAGTTGAGAAGAAGTGGTCTGATGAAGTGTTCTATATTCCAAATGTAGAAGACGACTATGCAGGATTTCACAATCGTAATTCATCAGTTATTGGGCATAATATTTATCAAAAATTGAAAAAGGAAATGATGTTGATAAAACCAAGCAAAACTTGGCAAAATCAGTAATCAGGAAATAATTTTTAAAATTAATTGGTGAAAATTATGAAATATATATATACTCTGAAGAAAAATAAGGAATATAATAGGGGAACTTTTAAGGACAGGATGGATTAAAAAGAGCCAAAATTATCTTTAGTAATGTTAATTGCAATCTTGTTGGTATATTCCTAATGTTGTTAAATATAAAGTATTGTCTATATCCAAAAATTAAACGAGATAATTAATTATAGTGAAAATAGTTTTCGATGAGAATTTAAACTTGAATTTGGCAATTATACTTTATTTAATAATAACGGTACTGTTTCTCATTTTTACACGAATTTATTCAGTTTGTTATTTGTACCAAATAAGTCAAAAAGAACTTTTGGGAATGAGATTGCTTTATTTTTACATACACAGAAGAGGAAAATGTCTAAATTTAGAATGGCAGTAATTTTTATAGCTCTTTATTATTTTTATCATTTATTTTTCCGTGTTATTTTTAAATATTTTAGGAATAATGAATGGATTTATAATGTTTTTGTGTATTAAAATGCGGGTGGTTCTTGTGTAGATGTTTTATACATTATTAATTTTATTTAAAAATTCCAAATGGTCGACTAAAAATAATGGTGCAGTAACTTTTATAAAAAGATAATTAGTTAATAATTATAAATAATAAAAATGGAGGAAAGAATTATGAATTTTGATGATTTGAAAAAGGAGCAGAAGATGCTCTAAAAACAGTAGACGGAGCAAAAGACTTAGCTGACAAGGCTGCTGACAAAACAAAGGAAATTGCAGGAAGCGAAGCTGTCTCAGAATATTAAAAAGGAACAGAAGATGTTCTAGGTAAAACTGTGGAAGGTGCAAAAGATTTAGCAGAAAAAGCTGCAAAATAATAAAATTGTACAAGATGGAGGCGCTGAAGAAGCAGTAGACAAAATAGTAGAAGGAGCTAAGGGACTAGCAGACAGTTACTGAATGTTCAAAAATAGTAAAAACAAAAATGTAATAAAAAGGTTAGTTGAGTATCAATTTTGGTACCCATATATATTTATTTTTAAAATTTTGTTATTTTATGAAATTTTGGTATAATTAGTTTAAAATAAAAATAAACTTAGGGTTATGAATTTGAAAAAGTCAGGAGAGTTGAAAAATAAGAAGTATTTATCAGTTGATATAAAAGAGGCTTTTAAATATAAAATGAAAGAAAGCATGAAAAAGTCTGAACACATAAACTAAAAATTGGTACATCGTTTTGGAGATGTGAAAAGTGGGATTGAAGAGGAGCAAAGAGAAATGGCAGGAATAGGACGAAAATACTACTGCGATTTTGGAAAGGAAGTTTTGTGAAAATAGTAAAAATTATTATGACAGGTTTAAGGTTTTAAATCCCCAATATTCAGAAATAAAACTGGGATTATTGCTGCGGTTATTATTTATTTTATTGCAAGCGATAGTAGAAATTTCAAGGGATATGATAATTTCACTTTTGGTATTTTGTAATATCAATGACTCTTCACGAAGTGGCGCACGGATATGTGGCATATAAATTTCGGATGATACTGTCGCAAAAGAGAAGGAAGAATTACCCAAAATCCTCTTAAAACATATTGATTTGACAGGAATAATTCTACCAGTTCTTATACTTTGAGCGATTCAAATTTTTGGTGGATGGGCAAAGCCTGTTCCAGTTAATTTTTATAATTTAAGACCGCATCGGCTAGGATTATTTCTGTGTTGCAGTTGCTGGAATAGTAGTAAACTTTATTCTTGCAGGAATTTCACTTATATTTTAAACTAGGTAGTAAATATCTGATATAGATAATACTTTTTATGATAGTCATGATTTATGCTTATGTAATAAACCTTTGCTTGGACTGTTCAACTTAATACCAATAACCCGCTTGGATGGGAGGGTAGAATATATTCTCTTTTCGGGAAATAAAATTAGAGAGTTTTATAATAAAATTGAAAGATATGGAACTTTTGATTATATTTTGTAATTGTTTATTTTAGCGGCTCTCGTTTAACACAAGGTTTTAGGAATTGTGAGTGAAACTTGCAGGAATAGATATTAACTTAACTTTTTAAAAAATTATAAGAAAATTCAATATTTTGAAAAATTTGAAAAATATGGGATATAATATAGTATTACAATTTTGAAAGGTAAGTTTAAATATTAGAAAAGGTATTTTTATCAAAGTTTTAAGGATGATGGTAAAGATGAAAAAATTATTTTTGATTTTGGAATATTTTATACGATAAATTTTGAGGTATGGTATTACTACAAAAGGAAAATTCAAGAAACTTTATCAAAAGCTTGGATAAAGCAGGCTTTAATTGATGAAACGATAGCTTTGGATTATGAAATTAGAGATACAGAATATTTTGAAAATGATGAAAAATTATTCGTGAAAGAGTGGCAAACTTGAAAAACTTCTTCAGAAGGATGAGAGAAAACTATAGCTGCTCACAGCTCTGATTACTATTTTTGAATCTAAAAATAAGTGGAGATTATAAAAATATCTCGACTTATTTGTAAAGTATACACCTTATGAATACGAAAAACTTTTTCAAAAATGATGTACGCTCTAGATCAGGGAGATATAGTCAAAGTTTTGAAAAATATATGGATGAAATTCCTAAAAATATAAAGATACAGTAGTAACATTAGCAAAAATTTTTGTGGCAAAGAATTTTGAAGAAAAACAGATGCTTACAGAAAAAGTTTCTAGAAATTACTTAAAAATGAAAGTGAAAGATCGAAAAATCGGGAGTTTTGATGAAGAATACTATTTTATGAAAGTTGACTTACTATTTGAATAAAAATACTGTAATTTATTTGATAAAGGAGGAGTAAAACACGCTGTTGCAGAGTATCTTGGAGAATATTGTGAAATGAGAATGATAAGGAAGAAATACAAAATTATAATTTATAGCTGAAGTTATACTTTACTTTAATGTTGTGATAATGAATGAGGAAATAAAAGAAGACTTATTAAAAATAAGCAATGGAGCAAAACTGAAGATACTTGGATTGCTAAGAAAATCCAGGACTGAAAACTGAAAAAGACAAGGATTTTCTGATCAAAAATGGTAAAAATTTAGGAAAGAGGAGAAAGTTTATGAAAAAGAATGTTTGTATCATTATCATTACAGTATACTTTAGGATACGAACTACCAGCATATACTAGAGCTGAACTTATACAGGACAGACTCTCAAAAATTGGTATAAAAGCAAGATGTAATTGATGAAACAATAAAAGTTTGAATATGACATTAGAGATGAAAAAATTTTTTACAGAAGATGGGAAATGAAAATGATAATCTTTTGAAATTAAAAGGAAATTTATGGAAAAAGATGAAAGAAATGAAACATTAGGATCAGTTCTAGTAGGAGCCATATGGTAGGAGGAAAGAAAGGACTTTAGAAAAGCAAGGAATACATGGATAAAAATTGCTCCTTATTCAACGAGATTTGATAAACTTTCAAACGAATTTACCCTATTACAAACTAAAAGGCGATGAAAAGCAAAAATTTTATTATAATCTTATAAAAACGTTACGTATAAAGAAATTGGCAGTTGCATGGAGAACTCGTTGACACATTGAGCGAGAATTTGATATGGTAATGTTTATTGAAACATTAGGGTGACTATTTGACTGAAGAGGAAGATAAAAACTAATAATGAGGCAAATGATTTGCCCAGATGGATTTTATAATGATAATAAAAAGGGAATTATCAAAATAAAGATGATGATGATTCAGATAAGGAAGGAGTATTGAAAATACACGACTTATAGTGAAAGTGTAAAGGAGATTCTAGATAACGGAAAAGGAAACCCTAGATACGTCAAAAGAAGAAATTAGTAAATATGAACGAATAATTAATTATTTTAAAATTCCAAAAACTCAAAAAGGAGTTTGGGATTCCAGATGACTATATAAGAGGATTTAAATTAAAAATCGCAGAAGTAAAAATAGCAAAAATATGATGAACTATGGAAATAGAAAAATGCTGTAAAATATTATCTTGACAATGTTTCGACAAAGAGATGTGAGCTTATGAAGACGTTTATTTTAATGAACAGTCTGAGTTGGCATTGTATCCTGGTGGTTGCCCAAATGCTTTCTGTTGCTGATGATAATGTAGTATCAAATATATGAAAAGAATTTGAAAATACAAGAGTAATCAAGCTGCTAGATGAAGTTTTGAAAAATGAGAAAAGAGGAAAAGATGACAAGACTCTAAAATAAAAACTCATGAGTAAAAAGCTGATAGATGCAGATTATAAAAGAATAGAGAAATTCGTGAGCTACAAATAAATTTAAGCAGTTGGAAGGATATGTGCAGATACAGCCAGTAACTCAATAAGAAAATTATAGAAACCTCAGATGAACTTAACTGTAAAAAATAGGTTGTCTGAGTTTTATTTTTATGATAACATAATAAATATCATTTTTAAATTTATAGAAATGAAAGGAGGAAAAGTTGAAAACGTAGAAAAGAAAACGATAATTGAATTTGAAGAAAGAAATCAAAGATTTATTGGGCTATATTAAACCAGTTTCGACAGTAGTTGAAGCTAGAAAAATTTAATTCATATAAAAATGCATCCAAATGCAACTCATAATGTACCGCTTTACAGAGTAATGGAAAATGGGCAGAATATTTTAAGTACAATGATGATGGAGACTGAGCAATACAGCAGGAAAACCAATGGCAGAAATACTGAATATTTTGGATGTGTATATGTGGCATTAGTTGCAACAAGATATTTTGGAGGAGTAAAGCTGGAGCTGGTGGACTTATAAGAAATTATGCCAAAACTGCAAAAACTAGCTGTTAATGAAGCACAAATTATAGAATATGTGGAAAAATCAATTTTTATATTAGATTATGACTATGAATATACTTCGAAATAGAGGCTCTTAAGCGCAAATAGTGAAAAATTTGGGATAGAAATATTAGAAAAATTACTCAAGCAGAGTTACTATGAAAATAACAGCAGATGGTGAAAGTTGAAAAATGAATTAAATGGATCTACAGAGAAAAATAATAGTGATAAAAATGTAAAAGAAAATATTGATTAAAGAAACCCAATTTTTTCAGTGTTGACAAATAAAATCAAAGTATGATATTATATTTCTGTCTGTTAGTGATGAAATAACAAATATGGAAATGAATGTGCTACTTTCGTCTAGTGGTTAGGACCTCGGGTTTTCATCCCGGTAACAGGGGTTCGATCCCTATACCGTACCAATTTAAAATTGAATAATTTAAAATGTTAAATGGTGACTATTTATGGTCGCATAGCTCAGCTGGGAGAGCACCTGCCTTTACAAGCAGGGGTCATTGGTTCGATCCCAATTGTGACCACCATTATGGAGGTGTAGCTCAGTTGGTTAGAGTGCTTGCTCTGTCACGCAAGATGTCGCGAGTTCGAGTCTCGTCACTTCCGCCATTTAATGCCGCTTTAGCTCATCTGGTAGAGCAACCGACTTGTAATCAGTAGGTGGTTGGTTCTGAGTCCGACAAGCGGCACCACTATTTAAAATTTAGAATGTTGTGAGAGGTCTCGAGTACCAAAGGGATCAGACTGTAAATCTGCCGGCTCAGCCTTCGAAGGTTCGAATCCTTCCCTCTCCACCATATAAAAATAAAATTATTATAATATCAAATTATAATTGCAGGAGGAATTATCAACTATGGTTAGAAAAAAATAAAAGGAGCAGGAAATAAATCTGTGGAAATCAACAGGATATAATTAAAACAAGCTCAAGTGATGCAACAAGAAATGTTAAAAATTCAAGAAGGATTAAAAAGATAAATTTGTAGAAACATCTGTTGCTGGTGGAGGAATTACTGTAAAAAGCAAAATGGACAGAAAAATTGTAGATTTGTCAATTTCATTAGATGTATTAAAAGATGCAATTGAAGAAAAATGATGCAACTATTGTTTCAGATTTAATAATAAACGCAGTAAATGAAATCTTTAGACAAAGCTGAAGAAATGGCTGAAAAGAAATGGAAGTAGTTACTGGTGAGTAAGTATTCCAGGATTATTCTAAAAATAGAAATTTTTGAATAAATGTTTTTATGAAAAACCAGAGTAATGTCTGGTATCTCATAATTAATTTTATAATTGTATTCTGAATGATTTATACTAAACCTCATTTATGAATTTATAGCAAAACTGATTTAAACAAAACCTCAAAAGTTATGACTATTTTACTCAAACCCCAAATTTATATAATTTTTAGTAGTTTAATTTTAAATAGGTTTGAGTATATTATAAAATTTTATAATAAAGGATAAAACTTAGTATTTTAAAATAATTAAAGTATAATGTTTTAATAAACCGACGGAGCTTTATTTATTCGACTACAACTATTTGATGACTGGAAAGTTTAATTGAAACTAAAAGTACGGAAAGTTTGTTAGAAGGAAAATAGTTGTTTGGTTTTTAGAGCAAACTTTAAATTAAATAAAAATATGCTAATTAATATAATTTATGATAAAATAACTATAGAATGATTTTAAAGTATAAAATAGAAAATGACTTATCTAAATTATTAAAGATAAATTTAATATTTGAGATATAGAAAGGAGATGAAAATGAAGAAAAATATTATCAAGATGATAATATTAATGTTTTTATGTATTATTGTTTATAATTTAGGGCATCCCGCTACACCTGCACTAATTGAACTGAGAGGGTGGAAGAAGAGTATTTCGGGAGTCTTGGCGTTTATGAGTACAGCGATGTTTATTTCTTCCGCCTTATTTGGGGGCTTTAGGCAGATAGAGTTGGGATGAAGAGAATATTTGTGTTTATGCCAGTTTTGTTATGGAATGTCACAACTTATATTTTTGGGTTTGGGAGTAAATTTACCGTTTATATTTTTGGCACGTATGATTTCGGGATTTGCATCCGGAGGAACATATGCCGTGGCATTTGGATATGTGAGTCAGCTGTCTGAAAAAGGCGAGAAAAGCAAAAAATATTGCAAAAAGTAAGTTCTGCAACTGTAATCGGTGGAGCAATTGGGCAGAAAATAGGAGGATATGCTGCAACTGTTACTAATGATCTGAGAACTTTCCTTTGCACTACAGTTTATTGGTGGAAGCATTGTTTCGATAATTATTTTTACTGATTATGAAGGAAATTGAAAAAGAATGATCGATTTGAAGAGAAAAAGTAAAAAGGACTTAAACCCATTTGCAACCTTTTTAGATATATTAAGGAGTTAGATGGGTATTCTAAGTTCTTCTGTCTTATAATTTTACTTTCAGGAATAGGAATTTATTCTTATGGAAGTGCTTTAAACTATTTTGAAATTTTATGAAAAAGTTTCTTCTGATACAATTGGAACTTTTTGTTATGTGTTCGTCATTGCTTGCTTTTTGGAACTGCATTTTTGTTGAGAAAACTGTTGAGTTTTAAAGGAAAAAGTATTTATAAATTTTTGATTTTTGTTGGGAATAATATTGATGGCAATTATTTTATTTAGAGTTAAATTTGGTGTAACTCCATATCTTTTTGATGGCTTTTTATACGATGACTTATGAAATTGTACGTTCTCTTGGAAATACTATTATTGCTCAGAGATATAAAGGAAAATCAGGGGAAAAGATATTAGGAGTCGCTTTGCAGTAGGTTCTCTTTGAACTGCAATTGGTTCGCTCTTTTCAGGGTATTTATTAAATTTTTAACCCTTTTTACCGTTTGTTGTGAATATTATTGTGATGTTTTTGTGCTAGTTTTAATTTTAGTATTGTAATTTTTCCTTTTAGATATTTGTTAAATTAGATAAATATGGTAAAAATTAATATAGAATAGAAAAATTTTTGGAGATATTTAGTTTAAAAATAAACTGTCAAAATATATAAAAGTTAAAATTGTTTAAATAAAAATTTTTAGGAGGCATACCATGGAATATATGAAAAAATATGAATACTGGTTAAATTCAGAAGCTGTTGATGAAAAAGGACAAGGAAGAGTTAAGAAGTTTAGCTGGAAATGAAAAAGGAAATCGAAGATAGATTTTTAAGGATTTGAGCTTTTGGAACTGGTGGAATTAGAGGTGTTCGTGGGATTGGAACTAACAGAATTAATAAATATGTAATTAGAAAAAGCGACTCAAGGGCTTGCAAATTATATGTTGAAATTCGATGAAAAATTGGCAAAAGAAAAAGGAATTATAATTGCTCACGACTGTAGAATTGGCTCATGGGAATATGCATTGAATACTGCAAGAGTTATGGCTGCCACTGAATTAAGGCATATATTTATGAAGATTTACGTTCCCACGCCCTGAATTGTCATTTGAGGGTAAGATATATAAAGGATACTCATGGCTGGATTGTCGTAACTGCGTCACATAACCCTGTGGAATACAACGGATACAAGGTTTTACTGGGATGATGGGGGCCTAAAGTTGTAGATCCTCATGCACCTGCGATTGTTGCTGAAGTTAATAAAATTCAGACTCTTGAAGAAATTAAAGTAATTTCTGAAGCAGAAGGAAGAGAAAAAGGATTAATTTATCCAATTGGATGGAAAAATTGATGATGATTATTTAGATGCAATAAAAACACAAACTTTAAAAACAGATATTCCGGGAAAAGAAAACTTTAAAATAGTTTACACTCCACTTCATGGAACTGGTGGACGTCCAATGAAACGTATTTTATCTGATTTTTGGGGTACAATTTTGAAGTTGTGAAGGAACAAATTGAGCCAGACGGGAACTTTCCAACTGTAACTTATGCAAATCCTGAAGAAAAAGCGGCATTTAAGCTTGGAGTAAAATTAGCTGATGAAATTGGGGCAAAAATAGTTATGGCAAACGATCCTGATGCAGATAGAATAGGTATTGCTGTAAAAAGATGATAAAAATGAATGGTATTATCCAAATGGAAACCAAGTTGGATTATTGTTACTGCAAATATCTTTTAAATAATAAAAAGACATTCCTGCAAATGCAAAAGTTATAACAACAGTTGTTTCTACACCGATGATTGATATAGTTGTCCTTCAAAAATGTTGGAGTTATGAAAACATTGACAGGATTTAAATATATTGAGAAAAATTAGACAATTTGAAAACAAGGAATTGGATGGAACATATTTATTTGGATTTGAGGAAAGTTACGGATATTTGATTGGAAACACATGCAAGAGATAAAGGATGCACTAGTAACTCAATGGTAATCGCTGAAATTACCTACTTACTATGATTCAATCGGAAGTTCAATTTACGAAGAATTGCAAAAATTATATAAAGAATTTGGATATTATCTAGAAGGAATAAAATCTAGTAACCCTTAAAGGAAAAGATGGAATTGAACAAATGACTGCTCTTATGACTAATTTGAGAGAAAACGTAAAAGACGAACTGATTGGTAAAAAGATTAAAAATTAAAACGTGATTTCTTTTCACACAAAGAATACAACTTGGAAACAGGAGCAGAAACTGAAATAAAATTACCAAAAGAAAACGTTTTACAATTTGTTCTGGAAGACGATACTTACATTACAGCCTGTCCATCTGGAACAGAGCCAAAATCAAATTCTATTTTAGTGTAAAATGCAGATTCAAATGAAAAATGTAAAAGCAAAACTTGATAAGACAATGGAAGAATTTTTCAAAATTTTTAGGATTATAATTTTTAAAGAGATCAGAAGATTACTTAAACTAAATGTCTAATTTTTGGACAAAAGTTTAGTTTTCTGATCTTTTTATTAGAAAGCTATAGATATTTTGTAATATAATAAAATTTTTAGAGAGAATTTGTGGAAAGAATAAAGTATGATAAAAGAGAAAAATATTGATGCGATATACATTCATATCCCATTTTGTGACAAAAATGCGAATATTGTGATTTTTGTACGTATATTAATATGGAGAAAGAACATAGAAAAATATGTAGATTATTTGATTAGGGAAATGAGAATGTATCCCAAATATAAGTATGATACGATTTATTTTGTGGTGGAAACGCCATCATTACTGCCAGTTGAGATGATAAGAGAAATAATGGATGAACTGGACTGGAGCGAAAATGCTGAAATTACTTTGGAATTAAATCAACTGATATGACTTTGGAAAAATTGAAGGAAATTCGCGAAATTGAGATAAAACAGGTTAAGTATTGGGCATACAGAGCTTTCAGAATCACGTTTTGAAATTTATTGGAAGACAGCATAGTTCAGAAGATGCGATAAGTGTATATAAAATGGCTAGAGAAGCTGGATTTGAGAATATAACTGTGGATTTGATGTTTGGAATTCCTAATCAAAGCATTGAGGATTTGCAGAAGGATTTGAATATTTTGAAAGAATTAAAGCTCTGAAAATGTGTCAATTTACTCGCTTATCTGGGAGGAAGGGACTGTTTTTCTGGAGTAAATTGCAAAAGGGGATTCTGTCGGAAATAGATCAGGATGTGAAGCTCAGATGTATGAGATGATTATTGAGTTTTTAATGAAAATAGGTATTGCTCATTACGAAATATCAAATTTTGCAAATGGTGATTGATGGGGAATTTTGAGCAAAAATAAAAATATTAGTGAAAAATTGTGATTTAGAAAATAAAATAGGTTTTCAAAATTTTTCAGAAATTAAAAATAATGAAGAAATATTGAAAATGTGGAAGATTTTGAAATAATTAGAGAAAACAGAAAAATAGTGGAAGACATAATTTGAAATATTGGAGAAATATAAAGTTTGTTGGTGTACGGGAATGAGTGCATTAGCTATTATAGCGGAAATAGTATAGTAATGTAAGAACATTTACAGAAATATTATGATTTGATTGATATGAGAATTTCACATTGATGAAAATACAATTGAAATTGTAGATGAAAATCGAAAGTGAAAAATTGAAGAAAATGCTGGGGCTAAGATTAATTCAAGAGGGAATTGAATATTTTGAAGATGAGAAAGTGAAAAACTTATAAAAATGGACTACTTGGAAAAATTTGTTGGAGAAAAAGTTGACTTTTAGATAAAAATACTAGAAAAGCTGATATCATAAAAGAAAAGAAATAAAAATAAAGTTAAAAATAATGAAGATTTAGATGGAAATATTGTAAAAATGCTTATGAAATAAGGCTTAGATTAACAAAAAGAGGAATGTTGCTTTGGCAAATGATGTATTTGTTGAATTTATTTGAAAAAGGTTATAATAGTGTTATTGTAAAATATGTAGCAAGTCAAAAGGAGCAGGAATGGAACTTGATAATGTAAAAATTCAGCAAAATTATAATAAAATTTTTGAAGATATAAAAAATATTCACCGTATCCTGAAAAAGTAAAAATTTTGTTTGTTAGTAAATATTTTTGATGTGGAAAAAGCATAAGGCTATAATTGATATGGGTTATGATTATTTTGGTGAAAATCGGCCCAGCTTTATCGAGATAAGCTAAATGAATTTTTCAGATGAAAAATATAAAAATATCAAATGGGATTTTATTGAAGGTTGCATAAAATAAAGTATATATAATTAATAGTGTGAATTTAATACATCTCGATTGATTCTATGAACTTTTAGAAGAAATAAATAAAAAGCTATTGAAAATTCCAAATACAATGGATTGGTTCAAATTAATGTTTCAAGGAAGAATCCAAAACAGGAATTTATATAGAAGACTTTAAAAAGGATAGTATATTTTTCTATGAGTAACGTAAAAATAGTAGGTTTTATGACAATGGCTCCATATGAAGCTCACAACAGGAAATAAAACAGTTATTTTTCAAATATGAGAGAGTTAAAGGAAGAATATCATATAATTATCATTACTGAAACTTCTGCATGGAATGTCTGAATGACTATGTTGAAGCATTGAAAAATGGTGCGACAATAATTAGAATAGGAAGTAAATTATTTGAATAGGAGGTTATGCTTTTGGGGACTTAGAAAGAAAAATTAATGGAATTTTTGGCGATGATATTGAAGATGATGACGATGAGTTATCTGAAGAGTTGTCAAATGATGAAAGAAAAGAAGTGGCAATAGAACAGCCAGCAGCAAAATCAGCAGTCTAAAAGCTCAGCAAAAGTAGCAGCAAATCGTAGAACAAGAAAAACAGCCAGAAGAGAAAAAGGAATAGGAAGCCTTTTCGGCGTAGGAGGAGGAAATTGTAAAGATGCGATCGTCTAAAAGTAAGCTTTTGTTTCGATTATAAGACCGAAAGTTTTTGAAGATTCAAGATTAATTGCAGATGCAATAAAAGAAAATAAAGTTGTAAATATCTCAGTTTGGAATTTTTAGAATACGAAGTGGGACAAAGAGTAATAGATTTTGTAGTGGAGCTGCGTATGCAATGAATGCTCATCTATCAAAAGTTACTGATAAAGTTTTTAACTTCTATTCCAGTTGGAATTGACTATGAAGATATTGATGCCTCATTGGGAGAAGAGTCAGAGACAGTAACTGTTATAATTAAATATTAAAATATTGTGTTAAGTTTTGAAAATTTAGCTGCTGAGATATTTTCTCATTTAAAGCAGTATTTTTAATAGATTTATAAAAAGAAATTATTAATTATACTCAAACCTATTTTAAATTAAATCAAGCAAAATTATATAAATTTATGGTTTGAGTAAAAATAGTCATAGCTTTTAAGTTTAGTTTTTAAAATAAGTTTTACTATAAAAATAGCTTGAAAATAAATATAAAACAAAAGAAAAATAGGAGAATAGATAAATGGGAATAATTTTGTACAATAGTAATTTTGGGGATTAATTGTATTTTTGCATGAATTGGGGCATTTTGCAACGGCTAAATATTTTAGGGATGCCCTGTTACTGAGTTTGCGATTGAATGTACCAAAGATTTTCGTTAAAAAGAATGAGACGACTTATTCAATCAGAATTTTACCTTTAGGAGGATTTGTTAATATTGAGGGAATGCAGCCTCGAAAGATTTGATTTGGAAGCATTTAAGAAGGAAAAATGGATGAAATTATTGAGGAATTGAAAAATGAAACAGGTAACAAGTATAATGATAATGAAATTGAAGATGAAATATTTGTTGATGAAGTGGAAAGAAGGCTTAGCAAGGTTGTAGAAAAAGGAATTAAAGAGACAGGAAAATATTCAAAAATGGATTTTTGCAAAGTCGCCATTTAGCAGGATTTGTTGTAGCTGATTGCAGGAGTTATGATGAACTTTTATCTCTGCATTGGCAGTATTGTTTATAGTGCTGTAGCAGGAGTGATGCCGCCCTAAATATTCTCAAGCTATAGTTGGAGGAGTTGAGCAAAGTTCAAAAGCAAATGGAAGATTGAAGGTAAAATGATAAAATTTTTGGCAATTAATGGTAAAAATATATCCACTGGAGTGAAATGACAAAAAGAATTGGAGAAATTAATAAAAATTATAAAATGAAGATATAGCTCTAAAAATCTTGAGAGATAATAAGGAAAATTACTAGAAAATGTAAAATTAACTTATAACAAGGAAGCAAAAGGAAACATACTTGGAGTATCATCTGTTAAGCCAAAATCAACAATTGAGAAAGAGTAAAAATTAGTTTTTCTATGTTTCGAGATTATTTTAAAATGACACTTGATGGTGAGAATCGCTTATAACTGGAAGAAGTGGCAATGAAAAGAAATGACGTACCTGTAGGACTTCAAAGATAGTTGGCGAGGCTTATGGGCAAGGAGGGATTTTTGCCATGCTTGGAGTATTTGTATTAATTTCTATAAACATTGAATTATGAACTTGCTTCCAATTCCAGCTTGATGGAGGAAGACTGATATTGTCATTCCTGAATTTTGAAATAAAAGTAAATAAAAATAGAAGAAAAATACATATGATTGGAATGATATTTTTGCTTGTTTTGATGTTGGTTATTGTATTTTTGATGTTACTAAGTATTTCAACAAAGAGGAGAATAAAATTAGATGGCAGATTTTATACAGAAGACAAAAGGCTTGCAAAGCTTTTCTCTAGTAATTGCTCAATATGGTTTGATGAACTATTTAAGGGGAGACTTGGAAAAGTATCTCCTAAATATAGAAATACAGCGACAAGATTGATGAAATAAATGCCTGTACTTTTATGAAAAAGAATAAGAATGGCTATTGAGAAATGTACTAGCATATGTAAAATTTTGGGCAAATGTTAAGTAATCGAAAAAGATATTTTACCTGAGGAGATGCTTTTACAGTTTCAAAAATTACAAGATAATGTAGAGGATTGAAGAAGTAGATGTAAGATGAATCTCGAACCTGGAATAGAAGTAGATGATTATTTCTTTCTGAAATAGAGGAAGAACCAATGGCATCAGCTCATACTAGGGCAGGTGTTTAGAGGAAAATTAAAAATGAGGAAAAAGTTGTTGTAAAGATTCAAAGAGAAAAATATAGCCTGTAATTGAAGCTAGATTTTGGAAATTATGAAAATCTTGCAAAAACCTTTGGAAAATTATTATGAAGAAATGATGAATATTGAGATGTTGTGGAAAGTTTTGAAAATGCTGAATGAGGAGCTCTACTTAGTAACGAGCTTCGTAATATAGAGCGTTTTCGCAAATAATTTTAAAAAGGGACGAGAATCTATGTTCCAACGTATATAAACATCTTTCCAATAACCATATTCTTACAATGGAATGATAGGAAGGTTTTAAAATTACTGATAAGGATAGTAGAAATAGCGAAAAACTCTGAAGAAATTGCAAGAACTGGACTTGATTTGTATTTGGTCAGTTTTTAAAACACGGATTTTTCATGCTGACCCCCATCCCACAATATTTTTATAAAGGAAAAATGGGCAAATTGTATTTATTGATTTTGTGCAATGGGAAGAAGTTTTCATCCGAATGAGCGAGAACTTTTAATAAATTTGATTATTTATTCATTGAAAAAGATGTATGATTGAAAACTATACGAAAATCAAGGGATAAAATTTGAAGTTGCGGATGAAAGAAAGTTTGAACGTGAACTTTACGGGTTAATTGAAATGTGGATGGAAATTCATTGAAAGCTATGATATTGTTAATGATTTTTGAAAAAGGCAAGGAAGGTATCTAGTGATAATCAAATTTGCTTGAAGATATTTACCATTAACAAGGGGAATTGGTCAAATTGAAGGAATTGGTGCATTTGGATCCAAAGCTTAACAATAACGGGAATTATGCATACATATGGATAAAATAGCAAGAGAGCGGATGAATCCAGTGAATATCTTTAAAAAGGGACAGAAAAGCTGGAGACTTTTTCTGACAACTGGCTTACTTTACCAACAGATTTAAAAGATGATTTTAGAAAAATTCAAAAATGAATTAAAACATAAGCATGAAATAATCTGCTTTGATTAAATTTCAAAAGACTTTTGAGGAATTAATTTTAGCAATCATTATTTTCATCACTGTTTGTTGGCTCTTCAATACCGGCATGGCAAACATTCCGCCAAAAATCTTTTGGGAATTTCTGGATTAGGGCTGCTAGGCTTTTGTTATTGCGGGAATAATGGGTCTGAATTTGTTTTTAAAAAGTAAAAATAAGTGTTAACAAAATAAAAACTACTTTTTCAGGATTATAATTAGTCAATTTAATTTTAAAAAGTAAAGGAGAAATATCATGGAAAATAATGTTTTTATTAGCAACATTTGAAAATCAGCTAAGCGCATTTTGAGGCTCTAGCTGACATAAAGACAAAAATATTCAGGGAAAATTATGCTAATTACTCAGGCTAGCAGCTGTAAGAAAGGAAGACGATAAGCTGAGTCTCAAGGATGGTTTTTGAAGTAAATGCAAATGGAAATATAGGATTTTTAAATGAGGGCTTCTGGTACTTTGTTGGAATCATCGAGGTCCATTGGGAGTTATTTTTGGTGGAGCAGTAGAGCTATGATAGGCGAAAGTCAAGGTGAAAAGGCTGGACAAGAAAATAATAAGCATATTTGAAGATGTTTCAAAACACCTTGTAACAACCATTATGCATTGATTTTACTAACTTCCGAATCAGGGAATACAGAACTGGATAATGAATAAATACAATCCTGAAACAATCCTCTCGAAAAGATGCCAAAGTTGTTCAGAAAGATTTAGAATTTGCAAAAGAATATGAATCAAAACTACACAGATATCGAATATAAGGAATTAAAAAGAAAAATTTGAGTAAAGTCAGAAGTAAAAAGAAAATTTAGCTGATTTTTCAGAAAAGATAAAAATAACGCAGAAGCATTTACAGAAGATTTGACAAAATTTGTGTTGGATTTGAAAAATAAAATTTAAAACTAGGGAAATACATAGGGATAGAAATTTTATCCCTGTTTTTAAATTAAAAATATATTTGAAATACAGAACTCGTTAAGTTTATAGAAGCAAAAATTATACTTAATGTGGATATGTGGAGGTTTAGATACAAAAGAAAAATGTAAATTTGACAATAAAAGGGTTTGTGTTTAAAAATTTCCTGTGGAATTAAAGTTATTTTCATTATTGCCATTATAGTTAATATAATTTGTTTAGTATTTAATTTTGAGGCATGGGAAACGAAATATTTTCATAAGTATGTTCTTTTTAGGTTACTGGATATTTTGTTATTTGGACTAGAAGAAAAGAGCTAAAAATAGAAAATGGACTTACTAGTATATATATTTGGGGAGAAAAATGATAAATTTATTTGAATTAGTAGAAGATAGAGATAAGAAATAGAAAAATATTATGAAATTTTTGAAAGTATGAAGAAAAAGTGTAGAGTTATCTAAAAGGGATTTCCATTATTTGCGAATAATTTTGAAGCACAAAAATAAACTTGACTGAGTTTTCAAAAAGGTCTAAAGTGTCAAAACCTGCGAACAAAAATAATAAACAAATATCTACAAAAGGGATATGTAATAAAAGAAGTTTCAGAAGAAGATAAAAAGATTTTCATATATACAGCTTTCGGATGAAATGAAAATATTTTTAGATCACAAAATTGCAAAACAGTATATATGAAAGTTTCTTAAATGTATTAGATAAAAATGAAAGAGAACAATAGAAAAACTATTAGTAAAAATAAAAAGTAATTTTCAATAAAATAAATAAGATATCAAAACCTATGATATATAATTTAAATCAATATTTTAGGTTATTTTACATAAAAATGATTGACAAAATAGATTATATTATATTACAATGACTTATGAGTCAATTTGTTATTAGGGTGGTAGATACTTGGAAAAGAAAAGTGCAAAAGAGTCAAGAGGAAAAAGATAATAGATAAAGCATGCGGGAACTGTTTGCAAAGAATGGATATGAGGGAAAACAAAAGTTGAAGATATAACAAGGAGTTGGGAGTATCTAAAGGAAGTTTTATACATATTTTTAGAGACTAAAAGATGAGTTGATATATATGAAATTTTCAGGGAAAATAGAAAATAGTAGAAGCTCTTGAAACAATAAATACTAACCAGAAGCCAGAGAAGATTTTTGAAGATTATGTAAAGACCCAAATGAATAGTGCCGTTGAAATTTTGAATAATATGCGGCTAGATAGTAGTTCAAAGAATATATGCAATCCCAAATTCAGATGCTTTTTTGAAGAAATACGAGAAAAATCTATTGATTTTATAAAAATAAATATTGTTGAAAAATTTAACAGAAGAATGGAAATAAATATGAGGCTAAGATTATATCAGAATTTTTATATTAATTTCAATAGGAAAGAGTTTTTATACGATGAATTTGTCTTTAGTTTTTAGAAACATGAAGGAAGATGAATTAATCAATATAAAAATACAGATAAAATTGAAATATCATTGAAGGAAATAACAAAATTTATAAATAATGCATTAAAAATAGGTTCAGAAGGAAACAGAAAATGATAAAACAAAATAGCAGTAACAGTACTGCTCCTATTAATGTCAATTTTAATTTTGTACATAACAATTCAGGAAGCGGCAGAGATGGCGGGTAAAAATAATAAAGATATAAAAATCGGAATGCTGGAAGTAGATAGAGGACAAATTGATGTGAGCAGAACTTGAAACAGAAATTTTTCAAAGTAAAGCTACGATGCTTGGCAAACGCTACTTTAAAGATATCATATCAAAAGAAGACTGAGAAGCATATCAGCAATACTTATCACTATCAGCCAATTTATACAGGCGGGGAAATTAAGACTTGAAATGAAATAGTAAGGACAACTTAAATTAGCAGAATTGAAACTGATAAAAGCAAAAAGATACAGTTTTGAGCACTGTTCAAGCGTACATTGATGTATATGATGCGATTATACACTTGGAGTTTTACAAAAGTCTAAGGAAGCGCTATGATGAGAATTATAAAAATTCAGACTGAGAAATATAAATTAAGAATGGTTACAAAGCCTGAATATAGAGAAGCAGAACGAAGTATAAAAGCCATAGAGGCACAAATTGTGGAACAGCAGGGGAATATTAAAATAGCAAAGGAATCTTTTAGGAATATTAATTGGAGTGTCAAATCCAAGCTAGTATTGAAATAGTGCCGTTTGGGGTGGAAGATAATTTTACCAAGACGATTGACCTATCAAAGGATATGGAAAATTGACAACACAAAAATACTAGTATAAAATCGCACAAAAGCAAATTGATATAAGAGAAAATACAGACTTGAAAAATCAAGTTTTCACTCCAACAATTAACGGAACGTTAAGCTATAGGGGGCATTACGATCACAAGATAAATTGAAAATGTATTTGAGAACAAAGAATCTATCATCAGCTGCGGGAGTAACATTTTACTTGGGATATTTTTGACTGGGGTAAAAGAAAAGAAGATGTAAGATATGCTCACTGAAGAAATTGCAGAAGTTAAAATCAGGACAGACATTGATCAGGTAAGGCAAATATGAGAAAAACATATTATCAGCTACAGCACTTGAAAAAGTTTTCGAAGCATTGAAGGTGGCTGTGGAAAGTGCAGAAGAAACTTATAGAACTGGAAAAGAGGAAAAGATATAGCTATAACTTGATAACAGTGAATAATTCACATTTTGATGCAGAGTAGAAATTGAGACAAAGCCGTGTAAATTATGCGGACTTCAAACTTAAGTGCTATTATCTTTGGTGTCACAATACGGAGCTTTTTCTTGATTAATCGGATGAAAAATATCAGAAATAGGAGGAAATAAATAATGAAATTATATAATAAAAATCGTAGTGGCATTGGCAATACTTGCAATGTTTACTATATCTTGCGGGAGAAAAAGGCAGAAGTTGTCAATGCAAGACCTGTAAAAGTGCAAGTTATTGGACAAAACTCAATTTCTTTAGGATATACAGTGAGCGGTACTTTGAAGGAATTGAGGACGTACTGTATACAGCAACCTCATCAGGAGAAATAGTTGTCATAAATGCAAAAATGGGGATAGTGTAAATGCGTGGTCAGGTAATAGTGTCAATTGACAATCAGGCAGCAGATCAAATGTAAGAAGTGCAGCTTCAAACGTGAATACAGCTTCTGTCAAATATCAATCTACGCAGCTGCATTGGAAGAAGCAAGAATAATTATGAGAAGTACAGTATGCTTTTATAACAAAAAGGCTAGTAACTGAAAACAGATTATTTAAAAGAGCAAAACTAATTACGATGCCGCAAGAGCGAATTTAAATGCTTCAAGAAACAGCTTGACATCAGCACGTGCAGAACTGACACAGCAAAATGACACAAATAGAAAATCTGTATTAAAAACAAATACGACAGGAACAATTTCTAAATATGAATTTGAACTTCATCAGCAAACTTCAGCAGGAAGCGCTTTATTTACTGTGGTAAATGAATCGGAAATGCAGCTGGAAGTGGAGTTTCACCAGAAGTAATAACAAAATCCATGTAGGGACACATGAGCAAAAGTAAAAGTTGACGAACTACAAGGGGAAGAACTGGTAGGAATAGTTTATGAAGTCCTCTGCCAGCAAGCAGTAGTAACAAGACAACTTTACTAGTATTAAAATTCCTAATCCAGATAGAAGGCTAAAAAGTGGAATGTTAGAACAGCAAGTATAGATACTGGGTACAGAAAACTAGTCAAATTATCCTAGCCATTGTTGTCAGAGGGGTAGAGATGTTGTTTTATATAGATTTCAAAAATGGTAGGCTATTACTATTCCTATAAAAATTACAAATCAAAAATCAGGATTATGCAGCAGTTATCAGGAAATGGATTAATAAGTGGAGTAGAATTAATAGTAGACGGACAAAAATGTTGTGCAATCTAATGAAGCGATTAGAAAAGTGCAATAATTTTTACTATTGATGACGAAAATTAATATTTTTATAATCAGTCGACAGATTTTGAAAGTTTAATGTTTCTAGATTTGTTTGACTGTATTTATAAAACAGAGATAAAATGAATTTAAAAACAGAAGCAAAAATAAAATTAAGGAGAAAAATGACAATAGCAGATTTTGCAACGAAAAGAGTTGTTTCTACAACAATGATATTAGTGTTATGGTCTTTTCAGGTGTTGTAGCAATGCGGTCAATGAAGCAGGAATTGATACCAGATTTTAATTTTCCGCTGGTAGCTGTTAATACAACGTGGACTGGAGCAGCTTCTGAGGATCTTAAGACTCCAGATTTCATAGAAGATGCGAGCATTAATGTTGACGGTATTAAAAATATTTCTCACAAGTTCAACTTATGGAAAGTTCGAAGTGTAATGATAGAATTTGAACTTTGGCATAGATACGGATATAAAGCAAGTACAGATTCAATCTGAAATTGATAAAATAAAACAGGATTTGCCATCTGATGCCAATGATCCAGTAGTTTCAAAATTAAATACTTCTGGTGGAAATTCGGATATGGCGATGATTGCGATAAGAGGAGCAGATCAGGCGATAATTACTTCATTTATAGAGGAAACACTAGAACCAAGGCTTAAAAAGAAAACAGAGAGTTGAAACATATCAGTATTTGGTAATGCTACGAAAGACAGATAAAGGTAAGGTTGGATCCATATAGATTGCAGGCATACAATTTATCTCCAAGTGAAATATATTCTAAAAATTACAAGTGGCTCAGCTACAATTAATATTGCGAGACAGTAAAAGATGGATCAAAAGAATTTATCTTAAGGGTTGATGGTGAATTAAAAGCAGCTGGATCAAATACAGAATATTATTATTTCAAATAATAATAATCTAGACAATAAGATTAAGCGATGTTGCAAAATGTTGAATATGGAACAAAAGATAAAAACTTTATTCTAAATATGATGGGCAAGATATGGTATCAGTTGTGATTCAAAAAGTAAAGATGGAAATCTCAGTTGAAATTGCAAATATTGCAGAACTGGGAGATACTGAAACCGTTATTTCCATCAGGAACAAAATATGAAATAATAGTTGATAACAGCATAGAGTAAAAGATGCGATTTCTAATGTAACATGAATAATGGATTACAGGCATGCAGTATCACAGTAGTGTGTTAATGTAGTATTTGAAAAGATTTAAGAGCGGCACTTGTGGTTGGGATGTCTATTCCAATATCAGCAGCATTTACTTTTCTTTGAAAACACAGGAGTTTCATTAAACTTGATTTCACTGTGGGACTAGCGCTTGCACAGGTTTCACTGGTTGATAATGCAGTGAGTGATAATATATATTTTGACCATATTCAGATTAATAAAGAGCCAGCACTGGCTGCAGCAGTATGGGTACGAACATAATACTAATGAGCCTCAGCCGACGATGATCTGTGTATGCCAATCGTATTATTTGGGGTTCTCTAGTGTTTTCGGATTTCCTGCTATGATATTTGCAATGATAATTTCAATTGTTGGAGCACGTTGTTTATCCCAATGTTTCGTATAACTCTGAATATTAAAATCTCGGGACGCAGGAAAAGCAGTTAAATTTAATGCGTGAGATATTGAGACCTTGTAGAAAAGGCGTTAGAGCATAGAAAAGCAGTTCTAGACTGGAATAGCTGTATTATTTGTTGTGGTTGTCTTTGGACTTGAAAGAACTGTAAAAACAGGATTTTTCATCAATTGATATGATGATGAGTATTCGGTAGTTGCACAGCTTTCGACAGGACTAGATGCAGAAGTGGCACATGAAATTTCTACAAATGGAAACTGATAGTAAGAGAAGATCTCTGTTACATTATACTACAATAGTAAAGACTCAGGCGGCAATGAGTCAATGTCGATCTACAAAAGATACAATGAAGTCATGGAGAAATGCGTCAAAAATGAGGCGATATTCCAAAACGTTACAATCTCTGTTTCGCAACAAAGCTGGAGGACGTTCAGTTTCAAAAAGATTATTCTTTCCAAGTGGAAGGATACGTACTGAAGGAAATTGACAGATGCACTGCGATTATGGCGGATAAGGAAGCAGCAGACTTGGTTTAGGATGCATAAAATCTTCATCAGAAGGTGGATATCCACAGGCACAACTTGAAGTAAAACAGAGTGAAAGCAGAAAGTTATGGACCAAGTGTTACAGACATAACTAGAATGTTAAATCAGACTGTATTGGAGTAGATCCGATAGAAAATTACTGAAAACACAGAAACATTAAAAGTTTTATATGAGTTTGAAGAGTAGTATAAAAATTCACTTGACAAAAAGTACTGAATATAATGATAAAACAAGTGAGGACAATTTGTAAGATTAGGAGATATTGCCACAATGAAACAGGTGGAAGGTGCAGCCTCTATAGAAACTATAATGGTTCTCAAATTGTAACAGTAGGGAGCAAATCTTGATAAATCAAAAGGTCTGAATGATGCGGCAAAATTTGTAAATCGAATCATTTAAAAGACAAATCCTCATCAGGATATAAAAAAGCTCCAGCAGAAATGCCCAAAGTCAGCAGGAAAATGTGGAGAAAATCTAGGAATGCCCTTATTCTTTCTGGTAGCACTTATATATATTGTCTTGGCAATACAGCTGGAATCATTTATTTTACCGCTAATAATGATGTTAGTATTGCATTATCGATGATTGGAGTAATGTTTGGGCTCACTATAACAAGAATACAACTTTTAATATGTTTGTTATGATTGGTATTTTTGATGTTATTTGGTATGGCGGTTAATAATGCATTGTATTATTAGACTTTGCGTCGTTTTTACGACAAAAGGGTATGGGAATTCGTGAGGCAAATTGTTAGCTATGAAGGTCACGGCTTCGTCCAATATATGACAACTCTTACAACAATACTTGATGGCTTCCTATGATATTTTCAAGTAAGGGAAGTTTCAGGTTATTATCAAGGAATGGCAGTAGCGCTGTTGTTTGGACTTTCATTCTGTACATTGCTGACATTATTCTTTATACCTGTAGCTGATTCTATAGTTGAAGAAAGAAAAGAAAGAAGACAGCAAAAGAGGAAGCGAAAAGCATGGCTGAAAGATCACAAAATAAATAATAATAAACTTTAAAGAAAAGGAGGTGTTTTCTGAAGAGGATAGAAATATATTTTGATTCATACTTTTATGGATAAAACAAAGGAAGAAATGCGTGAATACGGAATTGAGCAATATTTAATAATTTCACAAGTTTACAGCCGTTGAGCAAAACATTTAAAACAGCCCCAACAGTCATGTAGCCTCGAACTGACAGCATTCTTGTAACGTATCTGAAGATAATCAGCAAATGAAATTATGCGGCTTATCAAAATTATGAAAATAGATTTAGGTAAAGTCAATCTCAATGCGTTGCACTTTTACCAGTAGACGATATTATTTTGTAAAAATATGAATATAGTTTGAGTATAGAACGGAGGATTTATTAATGGCAGTTTTTGAATTGAAACATCCACTGATTGAACATAAACTTTCAAATTTGAGAAAATAAAGATACAGACACTAAAACTTTTTAGGGAAAGCTTAAAACGAAATAGCAGGACTTATGGTTTATGAAGCAACAAAACATTTGCTCAAGAGATTGAAACAGAAACTCCCTATTCAGAAAACACTACAAAAGTTCTGGATAAACCACAACGATTAGTTCCCATCCTAAGAGCAGGACTTGGGATGATAGACGGAATATTGCAGCTTCTTCCAAACGCAAAAAAGTAGGACATCTAGGAGTTTACAGAAACGAAGAAACCTTAGAGCCAGTCTACTATATGCAAAAATGCTTACAAACGTTGTCGAAAGTCAAGTTTTCGTAGTAGATCCAATGCTCGCACAACAGGTGGTTCAATGATTTATACATCTTGACTATTTGAAAGAAAAAGGCGTAAAAATACTAACTGTACTTTGTATCATTGGTGCCTGAAGGAATAAAGAAATGTACTGGACATCCCGATGTTGACTCATACATTGCGGCAATTGATGATGGACTTAATGAAAATGCACATATCTATCCAGGTTTGGGAGATGCGGGAGATAGATATATTTGGAACAAAATAATAAAAATGGATAGAAGATACTCTAATAATAACATACAGCAAGGGAAATCAATCGCCATTTCCCTTCATTTCGCAAATAAAAGTTATTTTTAACATCTTTAAATAATGGCATATTAAAGAGAATGGCGAAAGTGCTACTATCCCTGGCTCGTCTAAGCATTTTTAAATATTCCCCAAATTTTGTATTTGGGGAAAAGTAGTCTAAACATTGTATTATTTGGATAAACTTGAATTACTACGAAAACGAAACTCGTTGACGCTCAGACGATCGTTTTATTCCAAAAATCACGACATTTTAAGTTTAATGACAATGCATATTTTAGTAAATTATCATTGCTATAAATATAAGAAAATCTCAAGACAAAGTTGTCTTTTCCTGAAAAATTAAAATCTTGGAAATTTTTAAAGATATTTTTACTATTTTTCTTTTCAAGTAGAAGCAGAATCTCAAAAATTCCACTTCTTCACATAATGATTTATTAATAACGATTTCCATTTTCATCTTCGCAATAAATATACCACTTCGTTTTTCATAACATCTTCTTCCGCTTCCTGCTCTATCTTTTTCATATTCTGCCCATCTTGAAGGACTAAACAAACTGCAACTCTAACCGCAGCCATTCCAAAACAGTAATCAAAATCAATCAAATCCATCAACTCAATCAGTTAAAAATAATCTCGTTAATAAACTCTATTTCCATCCCTATCTTTTACAATAAACATTTCCATATTGCTTACATAACATCTTTCGCCACTTTCTCTTCTGCTTTCAGTTACTCTGTTCCAATAACTTGGACTAAAAAGTTCGCAACTCACTGTAGTCAGGCAAGAGATTGCAATCAAAACAATTTTTCATATTTATCAACTCCATTTTAAAAACTAATTTAATAATAACGATTTCCATTTCAAAGTCTTCACAAAATATATTTCCATAACTATTTCTATAACATCTTCTTCCGCTTCCTGCTCTATCTCATATTCTGCCCATCTTGAAGGACTAAACAGACTGCAACAACCGACAGCCATTCCCAAAACAGTAATCAATATCAATTTTTCAAATTTATCAACTCAATCAACAAAATAATTGTTAGTAAACTCTATTTTCCATCCCTATCTTTCTACAATAAACATTTCCATATTGCTCACTACATGAACCATCTTCTCTCTTCTTTCACGAGCTTCATCCCATAATTTTGGGATCTAATAAAACCACAACTTACTGTAGTCAGGCAAAATTTACAAATCAAAAATAATTTTTCTACATGTTTTATCATCTCGTACATTCTGTATTATAACATATTTTACATGATAATTACTCTGAAATTAGAATAATATTATAAAAACTACTTTTTAAACAAGAGTTTAATGTGATTTAAAAGGGATTTATACTGTCTGTCTAAATAGTAAAAACTAGAAAACTAATGGGAATTAAATCCTTTTTATAAGATTGTACTGTTATACAATCGGAATAATCTCTAATTAATTTTATTTATAAATATTGATTAATAGTCTCTTTTTCTGTATTCAAATTTGTAACGTAAGAGCATCAAACGCCATGCCACTGCAGCCCGCTTACGAAAAACTTTCATATAAGAAAAATAAAACTCCTTCGTAAAAACTACGCTCCAGACAGTTATTTTTCCTTTAACGAAATTTTGCCTAATATTTTCTAAAGTTAAGAACTTACATAATAATCTTTTTATAATTTAATAGAATGTCAGTGATGAATGAGAAACGACTGTTTGAGCGTTGTGAGAGTTTTCGTTTTTGTTTCAAAATGTGGAGACGAACCAGGATGCAAGGGAAATGGCGATTGATTTTCCCTTTGCTTTAAAGAAAAATATAAAATTATGAAAAATTTGATTAAAGGATATTTTAATAATGTGTAATAACATAATTCTGTAAAAAATAGAAATAGTATTAAAAGGTAGAGAAATACATTATAATCTTGATTTAAAAGGAATTTTATATATTACTTCTGCTCCTTCGGTTTTGTTGTCTTTATTTATAAATAGCATGTAATTTTGCCGTAATACAATTTTATTCTTTTATCGACAGTTTTGGATTCCTACACCGCCTGTCTTGCTTTTTGAACTGTTTGGCTTTTTCAAAGCCTATTCCGTTATCTTTGACTGAGATATTGACAGTGCTATTTTCTCGTAAACGTCGATTGTGATAATTCCGTTTCAGAAAGGTTTTTACCCGTGATAGATGGAATTTTCTACAATTGGCTGGATTATGATTTTGGAACTTGATGGAAAGAAGTCGCTCATCTTCTATGTTGAAAAATAGGAAAGTTTGTCTTCGTATCTCTGCTCATTGTATGAATAAATATTCTTTAGTGTGCATAATTTTCATCTTTTGGGTATTTTTCGTGACCGTTGCTAGGGAAAGCCTAAAATAGTTTGCAAGTGATTTTGTAATGCTGGATTACTTTTGATTGTCTTCAAATTCTGCATCAAATGATTGTATCTACAGTGCTATAAAGAAAAATGTGGATTAATCTAGCTGTACTGAGCCTTTTGCCTATATTCTCACCAAATATTTATTTTTCAACCATTACATTAAAATGTTCTACAAGATTCTGAACTTCATAGCCTGTCGCTTAAATGAAATTCCGTAGATTATTTTCAAAGTTTTGCTATGATTTTCCAGTTTTATTAAAGTGGCCACAGAATCTTATTACGATAAATGTAATAATGGATGAAAAAGCTAAGTGAAACTAGAATAATGATAACTATATGGGGAAAAATCTTTAAGGCAGCTCAAGTCATTTGTGTTTGCAAGGCTTCTTACAATTTCAGTTTGTACTTCAATCTGTGTTTCGTATAAGTATGTATCCTTCTTTTTATTTTTCGAAAACTTTTGAAAGGCACTTTTTATCAGCAAAGCATTTCACATCTTTGTGACTAAATAATATTGTTGTTTTTGATCTACTATAATATTGTCGATTTGTTTTCCAAAAGAAATGGAATTTAAATATCTTTCAAGGTTTCATATTTAATGTCAAAAACAATAACACCAAAGATTTTCTCCTTTGAATATGTCCGACTGATTGAAAGAAACCAGAGCTAGAGTTCATGAGGAGGTGGAATTTTTCTGCTGAAGGATTACGGGCATATCTCGATTATTTATAGCATCAACATACCATTTTTCATTCATCATATTTTCTGATATTTTCATATCAGTATATGTCGTCACTAGGATACAATGTTACCATTTTTCCACCGATTGCAGTATGTTTTTAATTCCTTTATTACTATCAAGAATAGAATAAATCATTTTTCTCAATGCTCTAATTTCCTGATGATTATTTCTAACATCGGCATCAACAGATAGATGAGAGATTAATTATATTTTTCAATTTATCTGCATAGAGCGTAATATAACGGGATGTGCTTATGACATTTCCGTTAGTATATTCAATTTCCTATGTTCATTATGATGTATTTTTGAAGTATAGTAAAAGATACTCAGAGTACAAACAGAAGATTTCCAATAATATAATACAGCTGAAGCAGCATCGAGTTTTCATAGTTCTTTTTAATTTCATAGTTTCTCCAGTACACTTTTTCTTAAATTCTTTTGGTGTCATTCCAAAAAGTAAATTTTGAATTGAAATAATTAAAGTCTTTTCCATTTCACGCTCCCCAATTTGATAATTTTTCAGATCCGTTGTCGAAAAGCAGCAGCTTTGCTTTTCCATCCGTATATTATTCAAATAGTCCTGAAAAGGAATACCAAACAAATTTTTAAAAAGTGAACTCAAATATCCGAAGACAAATTCATTTCGTCATCAGAGAATTTAAGTTAAAAAGGAAAATATCACTGTATTTTTCTTCTATGTTAAAAGATCTTTATACTTGCTACATGATGAAATATTTTTATCAGATTTCTCAACTTAGCTTCAATTTTATTAATAATTTTTCTGCTCTCGTTGTATTTTTATCTTCTTCCAGCTTATAGATAAGTTTTGAAATTATCTCATTTTATATCTGTCTTTTGAAACAGGTTTTAAAAATATAGTCTTCAACTCAATTTTTAAAGCCTTTTGAGCATATTCAAAATAGTCATATCAGAGAAATAATGGCTATTTTAACATCACTTACTCAGCTCTTTTCATCTCCTCGGCAAGAGTCAGCCCATTTTAAAGGGAATATTTATATCCAGCAGGACAAGGTCGGGCAAGACTTGAAAAAGAGTCTTAAAGGCAGAATTACCATCTTCTGCCTCATAAACATCACTTATCTTATATTTTTCAAAATCAATAAGGGTTTTTAATACCTCTTTCTTATAATTGGTTCATCATCAATTTGATTAAACACTATACACTTATTTAACAGCTCCTTTGATTTTGTACAGCAGTCAGATGTCCCAGCAGAAAGTTTTACATAATATTCAAGTTTCCCATCCAGTACAATATTTGAAGGATACCTAAAACTTTTGCCTTTTTACACTTTCCCCCTTTTCATCCAGCAATACAGTAGTATGTAATTAAGCCCTTTATACCACTGAATCAAATTTGGCTGGTAGGTTTTCTCCCTTTGCCCTGGAAGCAATTGTTATAACTTTATAAAATTCTCTTTTATCTGCACTCAAAGATTAATTTCTCTTAATCGAAAGACAGATGGGACACCCATGAGAGCCCACATTTTAATATATATTTTCTTACCTTTGTACTATTAGGGAAACAGGTTTATTATTAATGTCATACTAACTGAACTCCTGCAATGTATTTTCCGAATGAAATCTCCAAAACTCAATAAAGTTGCAGTGCTGCAATTAATTTTTCATAAAAATTACTTCCTTTCTGTATTATATCAAATTTAAAAGTATTTTTGTAATTATAGAGTTATTTTGATTACTAATTGTTTTATAAAATTTAAAATAAAATTATTAAAACTTATTCATTATTAGCAAAATTCCATAAATATAATTAGAAATCCTCAAAGATTTTAAAATAATTTGTGCCATTGATTTAAAGATCGTACTGGCAATTCCTGGAGGAAAAATAGAACGAATGGGTGGCAGTCCTAAGACGTATATAAACATCATTAACCCTCGCATGACAGATCCTTTTCCTACAAGAGCAAGCACTGAGGCAAGAAATAGGGTATACACATGGAGTCCACCCTAGACTGAATGTCAGTCTACACCAAAAGCCTGTGATGATTTTCCCAATTAAATTTTAAAATTTACAGATTTATCTAAAAAGTTAAATTTAAGATGCCTGTCTGATGTAGTCCCAGTGTTATTACAATTATGATACTCCAAGAACTTTTATGAGTCATCGTAAAGAAAGATTCCCGTAGAGAAGGAAACTAGGAAACTAAAGCCAATGCTTACAAAAGTAAGCGAAAGTCCTAAAAATACATAAAAGAAAGGTATTAAATGCATGTCAACTTTGGCTTAAAATTCCCAAATATACAAGGAACAATTGGAAGAATGCATAGGAGATAGAGACTTGCTACTCTATACGCTTCCACCACCAGTAATGGCACCGAGATTAAACATAAATTACATCCTCCTATCCTGTTCATTTTACTGAACTAATTTATTAAATATCCATAATGTTCTTTTCCACATATCTTTTAAATGTAGGATAAATTTAATTGAAGCTTACTGTTTATGCAACCGTAAGTCCCGCCTTTGTCTTTAGGTCCATCATCACATGTCCAAATTATGAGCTTTTCCACTTCGACTAAAGCACTCTCGTCCGCCACCATAGTAAAACTCGTATCCATGTGCATAGATTCACAACATCTTTTGAAATAGGTTTGTAAAAGCTTGGTAAGCGCAGCCAGAATCATATTTATCCTTTGAGGAAAATAATGGCTCACTGTCGTTATATCCCACATGATTACAGCTTCATGTGATTGTCCAGTACTCGATTTGAAAAGAATGTTCAGTATGTCTGCGTAACGCTTCCTTGACAGTGGGTATGCCGTTTACTTTTCAATTCTTCATCACTTGGTTTTGTGACCAATCTTTTGGATCAATGATAACTTCTGTCTAGCTAGTAATATCAATGTAGCAGGCAATATCCATATGGGATCAAATAGTCCTGATGGTATTCATCTGCGAGATACTCAATCAAAAGGCTGAACTGCAACTGCGAATTTTATCTGTATATCTGCTCTTCTTCTAATTTCCTGTAAATAATTTCTTTATCTTTAGGATTAGTATAAGCTAGATCCCTGTTCTGTATTGTCTGCCTCTGACTCGTTTCCCTGCTGAGTTAATGCTGGTGACACGGATCTACAGCTTGAAAATAATGTGTGTGCAAGAAAGCAGTTTGCTCAAAGGAAATTTTGTTTTGCAGTCATGGTATTTTACCGTGAACTGTTTCTAGACGTGATCCGTTTGATGCGACAATGCTTGTAACTCCGTCAGTTTTACCATTCTCTCAACGCAACCAACTGTAGCAACCTTTTACCGTCGATTCTTTCGCATACTGTTACCTCATAAAGTCCCCAGAGCAGCCGCCAGCGAGATAAATTTTCCTTGTTATTGACTACTCATTTCATTTCCTGTCTGCATCATATTTTCTTTTCGTCTTATCTTGGCCACCACTGTTCTTTTCCGATTTTACTGTTTATTTGTCTAATACTACTGAAAATAAGTTAAATAGTATTAAAGATAATAGTGGAGCTTCTCGATTTCATAAAACCGCCTCCCGAGTTTATATTTAAATATGTATCTAAGAATAGTATAGCCAGTGATATAGAAATATAATAATATTTTTATAATTTACTAGCATACAGTTAACCTTAATTCAATTAAAATTTTGGGGAGAAATAGCTACCATAGTATTGAAATGAAAAGCAGTCCTAACTTTCCACTCTTGTTTACATTATATTATATAATGGAGATTTTCTAATAATATTAATAAAGAGTACGTTTACTGATATAGTAAAACTTATTTTAAAACTAAACTCAAAAGCTATGACTATTTTACTCAAACCATAAATTTATATAATTTTTAGTAGTTTAATTTAAAATAGGTTTGAGTATATTATATTTGACTTAAATTTATTTTAGTATATATAAAAACAAAGGTCACTTATGTTATACTCCAAAGTTGCTATAATATAATAGAGATACATTTATAGCAAAGAGATGTTTGGGAGGATTGGACAGTATTGGGACATTGCCAGCGAGTGTGTTGAAGAAAAAGTGACATTAAGAGAACATTAAATGGAGTAAAAATAAAAGTATATAGGGATAGTAAAACAGAAATAGTATAATAAATAAAATGACGCAAGACCAGGAATGAGAGCTGATTTTATAACTGTAGATACTGCAGAAGAGACAATCTAGATAATTTCAAAGCTGATACAAAAATATTTGCTGTGTCTTCAATGATTTTCTTATGTGAAGCTGTGAGAGGACTAAAAGAAGCAGATTAAAAAGAAATGGAAAAAGCAGATATGGTATTTATTATAAGCGAAATTGGCTGAAAAGAACTGAGTGCCTTTGCCTCCAGCTGTATTATTGCAGAAATTGCAAAAACAATGGGCACGCCCTTCAACAAGTCTTGATCGCAGTCAAGCTCCACTCATACCAAATCTGAAGCCTCAATAAAATAAAACTTGCTTGCTAGGAAGAGATTAAAACATCTCCACCGGATGCAATAATGAGTCATTCCATATCAAAGATTAAAGGCTAGCTATAAAGAAAATCCAGCAATAAATATTTCTAGAGCATTTGAAAAACTTTTGTGATAATTGTAAAGAAGATAATGGTTTGATACGCACAGGAATTGTAAATCTGGACTTTGCAGACATTAGAGTCTACTGTTGCAAAATTCAGGCAAACCACAGTGATGCACACTGGAAAAGAAAACAAGACGGAGAGGACAGAGCAAAAAGCGGTGAACAGGCACTAGAAATACCCCACTTTGGAACGTTCAATAAAAGGAGCCTTGGGAAAAATGCTAATGAATATAACCTCCGAAGAATGACATACTGGAAGAAATAAGCTAGTGCCACATGTGGCTGACATAATCCGAACTTATTGTTCCTACTCATGTAGAGAACAGTCACTGAAGAAGCTAAAATTTGAGAAAATTCTGAAGATTTTGAAGACAAAAAAGGACTGTGTAAAAGGTATGCCAATTGTAGATTTTCAGTAATTAATAAAAATAATTTAGGTATAAATAAAAAAAAAGAAAACCAACTAATCAATTTGGAGCATATTATAATTACATTGCAGAAAAGAAAAAGTTTAAAAACAGGTGTTCCACTTACCTTAAATGAAGGACAGATAAAACAGGTGTTTACTTGCCTTAAAATGAAACAACTTTAAATGCAACTGTAAAAAATTTGAGAGCTTTTAATTTGAACAAAAATAGAAGCTGAACTCAAAATTTTAACCATTTTGAGACAGCTTGCTAAAATAAAGAACAATTTTCTAACCTTACAATATAGGAAAAACTATGAAAATTATTATGGGAAAGAAGTGGATAAAAAACATAAGCGTTGCTTACGGTATTAAAAGGCTGACACAATTCGTTTAAATGGTATACTATTTTGAGCATGTTCGCACACATTTGTGAACAATTAGGAGAAAGGAGAATGAGCACCAATGAGGAATTTAATACTCATATTACAGATGCAGAATGGGAAGTCATGCACGTGTAGTTTGAACAGTCAGTGGCAGTAAAAATCATTTTCCGCTGTGGAGAAAAATGGACCGGACACAATCCACTATCCATAAAAACGATCTTAGGTCGGTGGTTGAAAGGCAGTACTAAGCTGAGCAGAAGGGTGAGAAGTTTGTTGCACTGCAATATTGAAGAAGCTGTGAGGGATTATGTGAAGATATTTTAACCGTGCAATAAGAAAGTCAAAATGTCAATAGGAAGCATCATTAAAGAGATCATGTTTTTAAGCCTAGATGACAGATCGACTAGAAAAAATATTAGAGATGAAAAAATCTTTTCCGTGAAAGTGGATTGCAATTGTCCAGAAGGACAATGTGAATATGTTTGTCATAATTAAGTATAAGGAGAATTTAAAATGAATAATATGAATATTCTGTCTCATAATCATATGATTATGACAACATGAATAAGATCATAAACATGGAGATCTAGAATGAACATGGAGACCATAGGATAAAAATCAAGAACATCATGCTGGACATGATCTTAGCGAGCACACAGTGGGCATGCCCACCATCATCACAGGCTAAGACTTTCTTAAAGTCGTTGCTAGGAGTCATTATTATGCTCTTAGTCCCATTTCCATGGTTGAACCATTCGGTTGCTTTTCCATATTCGATATTGTAGTGGCTGTTTATCTACTGTATTAATTATTTGTAATTGGACGTCCATTATCAAGGTGCAGTTGACGAATTTATAAAAGCCTTGGAATAGTAGCTCGTTTCACTTTGGGTTTAAGTGTTTCATATTTATACAGTATTTATGCTGTGATCATTACCCTGCGTAACTGGTGAACACGTGATGGACTTTCTTTGAATTTTAGCTTCATTACTATTAATCTGCTATTAGGTCACTGGATTGAGGTAGAAGCTGGAAGCAGGAGACGCACAAGCAGAAATTGGCTAAGTTGGTGCCAGAAAGATGCTCACGACACATGACAAGAGACGTTAAAACACGACCGGTTAACGGCTTAAAGTGGTGGTTAATTCGTGTTCAAGCTGGAGAAATAATGCCAGCAGACGGGATTATCGAGCGTGGCGAATCACGTTTTAAATGAAGCTCTTTGACTGGAAGTCAAGCGGTTAAAAGAAACACTGGCGATGAGTAATCCGGGGCTCAATATGAATGGAGAAGAAGGTGCTTTGTAATGAATGCTTGAGACAATTGATCAATCCTTTATCTCTCAAGTACCAGACTTTTAGTCCAGCTCAAAGTCAGTCAACCTTAAGGAAAGTGTGTGCGCAAAGGGTTGCAGGGTGGCTCTTCTATATTGCTGTTGTCAGCGCTGGTGCTTTTGTGGTGAAAGCGGATGGTGTGGAATATCCCAGCTGGCTGATTATATTTACCACATTAGTTATTGCTTGTCCGCACGCATTGGGTCTGGCTATTCCATTGACGACGCCCGCTGGCTTAAGGAGCTAGGCCGTGACTTACTAGTAAAAAGCCGCCAAACCTTAGAAATAGCTCAGGAATGCAGATGTGATTTTAGATACGACAGGTGCTTCTTTGGTAATTTAAAATCCATTAGATGTAAAACCTTAATATTAAAATATATACAAAGAGAGAGGAAATCATTGCCTTGTGCTGAAGGTATTGAAGGAGATCTAGCCACACAATTGCTCAATCAATTGTAAGTTTCGCCGAGCAGCAAAATATAGATCCAGCATCTTGATTCGATTGATGTGATTTCCAGTTCTGGAGTGAGGGTAAACAGGTGGGCACCGTTGCTGATTGAAATCAGTCAAAAAGCCTGGACATGAAATAACATGATATGGATACTCAAAAGGAACATCTGGTGTGTCTTAGTAGAAAACAGTAGTACCATTGATTGCTGCTAGCTTTGGGGACGATCAAAACCAACGGTAAAGAGTTAATTAAAAGCTCTTAAAAGAACAAATAATTATGGCAACAGGTGATAACAATAATAATAGAAAGAAAAGCGGCTGGCGGCAGTGATGGGTGGGATTGAATATAGATCAAATCAATCTCCACAAGACAAATATGAGTTAGTTAAAACACTTAAAGATGAAGGAAAAAGAATTGTATCATAACAGTAGGTGATGGTGTAAATGATGCTCCTTCTCTTGCCTTAGCAGATGTTGGTATAGCTATGGTGCTGGGCTGGATTGCGTTGGATTCAGCTGATGTCATGATTGACTCAATCGATGGGAATGTTGATAGTACATTGAGATTAGCACACAGCAACTCTTGGTAAAGCATAAAACCTATTTTGGGAAGCTGGTTGCATAACTGTAAGCTTCCACTGGCTGCAGGAATTTTGGCTCCTTGAGGCATCACATGCAACCCCTGCATTAAGGCAAATCCCAATATCTGTGTCAACGATCATAATTTTACATTAATGCTATGTTATTGGATTTAGATCCAAAAATAACGGTTAACATCAGATCACCCCAGATAGTTAAGAAACTCCTTAAAGTATCAAGGTAATAGTTTGGGGAGAAAAGAGATGTAAGTACTGGCTCTTTAGCAAAATCATTATTTAGTAGTAGACGATTTTTCTACCAACACGTTTTGGTTCAATATAGAACAGTTTCTTTAAAATCCCCTAAAACCACCTATTTCCCGACAGTTTTATGAAAACATTCTGTTTTCTTGACAATAATACTACCGTCTCCACATGGCTTGAGTGGTCAGTATGGATAAAATTTAATATTTAAGGAAGCCTCGTATTTGAGAATATGTCCACATTCATTACTTTGTATAAACCACTCTAAATATCTTTTGTCGTTCCCCATCTTGCTGATCCATACTCTTTACACTTGCTAAACTTTTTGCATTTTACCTTTGGAACAACAGAAACTCAATTAAAAGCTAACACATTGAAATATCGGTTATGGATGAATACTGGAATAAATAATAGTGTTAAGCTCTAATATTCCCTGAAAAGATTTTGTCTATCATCACTTCCTGGTATAAATATAGCTCTTACATGGTGAGCATCAATACCAACATAGAAAAAAGGCCAAAAGATACTAGAATGTTCTGCTTGAAAAACTTTTGTATCTTGCACATAAATAGCCTTTGATGTCCTTTTGTATCTTACTTGCCTTATCTATCATAAGTATTGCTCTACATTTATTCTTGACTTTATCTCCAGAAATAATAGTATTCTTAACCTTCTCTTTAAATTTCTCTGTCATTTGCATAGATTGACTCCTTATTTTCCTACTTTATTTTCAATGTTTGAAAACACATTTTGAAAAGTTTGTTCATAACTTTGTATCTTTGCTTGGAATACAGCATGTGTGCCTGTTTCCTTATCTTGCATCCACGAATTTAACACAATATTAAATTCTTTTTTAGTTCACAATTCACCATCTTCTTTCATTGATTTCTTCAAGCGACCTTTCTTAACCATATCTTTGGGTTTACTTCATTTCCCACTCACACTTGATAAGTTATCTACCATACACATATTTGTTTGAGTCTCTGTTGTAACTGCACGCGGCTTGAATTTTGCTTGATGATTGCCTTTAACCATTAACTGATGTTAACTACTCTGTTAAATTTCTTCATTTTTATCATCAGTAACATCACTACCACCTCATATCATAACTAATAATAAATTAACATATAATGGGCATCCATGTTAGCGCATTCATATGCCATAGAATTAAAATAAAAAATATTGCATTTCTTATTTTCAATTCGTTCCTCGATAAAGCATTTAAGATACTCCGCCAATACTAAAGAATCTAATTCTCTAAATCTCTCTTGAACAACATGTACTGTAGTAATTTTTGTTTGATTTGTTGTGAGCTATCTTCTGCATTCAATGCCATAACATCAACTAAAACTTTATTTCATAAAGGTTTAGCAACAATCTGTAATACCTAGCTTCATGTGTTCCGTTATATCTACGCCTTTCTCTTAATTCTTCTAAACAGATTTATAAATTTTGTTTTTTTCCACGTCGTCCTCCATTCCATCCGCTAGTAAAATATGTCACACCTGCATAGATGGTGGGAGGTGCTATATAGAAACATATCAGACCATGTTGGTAAAAATAATATTCAGTCTGAGAAAAGAAACTTATATATAAGGGAAAAATATATGGACGGTGTTGGAATAAAGTTAACAGGTGTATTTTGGAGTGGGAAATGATGTATTGAGATGAATGATGAAAAAAGTTGTAGAAGTTAGTTTGTTAAGAGTGATGCAATCAAAGAGAATTTTGAGATAGAAGCTGAATGTGAATCAAAATATTGACTGCGGATTCCAAATTGAAGAAATACAGGTGCGTTGAAAAATACTAATTTAATTATTTATTTTTATTAGAAATATCGGAAGAAAATAACGATTGCCATTGTTCCAGGGGTTAAAAGTAATGGGAATATTGACGGTGGTTGGCTACATCAGTGTAATTCAATGGAAGAACTGTGGAAGAAATCAAAGAAGAATTAGAAGAAGTTTTGATACTGTTATAGTTTTGCCTCTTAAAATTAGTGAAACAAGATTTAAGTATAACTTTGGTAAATAACAGAAAAAGAGATGAAATTTTATAAAAATGTGAATTTATAACAAATCTAATAAAACAAGGTAGTGGATCTTTGGGTGTACCCAAACCTTGGACGAAATAGTGAAAACCTAGTTTTCTATTCGTCTCAATTAAGGAAAGGATTTCGATTATGAATAGAAAGTAAAGGTGCACAGATGAATTTAAAATGTTAATTTAGGTGCTGGGCAGAGAAGGAAGAACAAAAATCATTAGAGAATGAATATGGGCGCAACGGTAACAGTGATAAGAGAAACTGGAAAAAGAATTTGAATGTGAGAAATACAATGAAGCACCTGAAGTAAATCCTTTAGGCGGCCAAAAAGGCAGCTACATATGAAATGGAAAAAAATACTAAAAATTAAAGATCTGGAACAAAGAATTAGATATTGACATAAAAAGCATCAGCCATATTGATGAAAAGAAATAAGAACTGTTGACAAGTACACATTGGTAAAGTTTTAATTCAATGAGTTTACATGTTTCATTAAGAATAATTAATTTAATAGTACAAAAGCAACTCATCCTACTGGACCAAAGAGGTCAAGATACAGAGATGAAAGTAGAATTTTATGGTATGACAAAATCAATATGGCAGGATATGGCGACACAAGAATGAGAATTTATAAAAGCTAAGAAAATTAAGTTAGAAATGAAAATATAAAACGAGTTAGAAGATTAATTAAAGGAAAACCAGATAAAAGTCAATAATTCATAAAAATTTAGAAATTATAACAAATCAGAATATAAAAAACAATAAAATATTTTAAAAGAAATTTTGATACAAAAATTAAATGAAAAATGGGTGCGTGAAATATAACATATATTTGGACAAAAAAGGACGGATGGTCACTGTTATCAAGTATAATGGATTTACACAGCGAAAATAATATCACATAAGGTTCGGAAAAATTTATGGATACTAGAACCAGTGATGGTACCTTAAAAGTGGCGATGATATATAAAGGATACAATAATCTAATAATACATACAAGATGGGGTAGCCAGTATGTGATGGTCTCATGGTGCAGTGCAGAAAAAAGACTGTAAACATATCTTATGAAAGGAATCATGTAATGATGCCTGTATAGAATCATTCCATGTAACAGAAAAAAGAATGTATTTTATAATACAGAAAATTTGAAAATTTAAGAGGGTTAAGAACTGGAAGTATGTAGGTATATAGAAATATGGTATAATAACTTAAGAATACACAGTAAATAAGTTTCATAAGTCAAATGAATGTGAAGAAACCATAAGAAAACAAAAGGTAGCAAAAATAGTCTAAATTTGAGGGGACACTCAATCTTGATTTTGATGATATAAAAATAATACTGAAAATTCAGGGAAAGTGTAAGGCATTTGGTAATTGAAGGGCAGAATAAGGTAAAACTTGCTACAGAACAAATAATAAACAGTCCTTTACAAAAGTAATTCCAAAAGCGAGAAAGATGCTGTTAGCTATTACAGCAGGAACCGAACATTGGATTAACAGTTTACTACAGGAGTAAGTATGATTATAAATGAAAAATTTAGACAGACAAACAAATATACTATGGGGATACAGTATGGATGTTGAGCTTGAAGATAAAATTAGTGGAAATGCTGATAACAGTTTTCTAAATAAATGTATATGAAATACTAAGGTAAAGTATATATAATAATGACTTGGAAAAACAAATATGAAAAAGGAATAGAAGTTATAAGAGGTAAAAGAATGTGATACAGAAGTTAATGTACTAGATACGAAGGATAGCAAGAAATTTATGAGGGCGGAATTAGGATATGATGTTGATAATACTGTCAAGACGCAAATTAATATCTATTGATTATAAACATCAATATCGCAGTATATAGAATAACAAAGTAAGAGTTGTTGGTTTTGTTCATGCAGAATGTATGAAAGTTTATATGATGATATTGGATTAAATATATTAGGATTGTGATAAATTCAATTTTCAAGGCAAAGGTATGGAGAAAAAAAGGCAGTGGTTTTGTTGAAGAATCATACTTTAAACAATAATATTAATTTCATTAGATTAAATTCAGCTACTCATCTGAGAAGCTTTTATAGAGCCCCATGAGAATACTCTGGATTATACTTGTAATAAAACTCAAGCGCGTTTATAAAAATATTTCGATAAAAAAGGTGCTAATAATAAAATTTTAAAATTTGAGAAGTAAAAAGCAGTAAGCTTATGCTTCTTTTCTTTTGATATTGTCAGAATATAACGTATACTAAGCGTTCATAAATAACATGATGATAGACTTATGTACAAACAAACTCAAGCTATGACTATTTCTCAAACAACATAAATTTATATAATATTAACAGTTTGATTTAAAATAGGTCTAGTATATGCTAACTTTGTGAAAGGATAGAAGCTCTTTGTGTGCAAGGTAAGGATTTTGACTGACAATGAACAATCCTACTCAAAATAGAAGAAATATTTATTAATCGAAAATATCACAAAAATAATAAATCAAATTGTTGAAATTAGATAAAGTTGATAGAAAAATTTTCTTTTTGTGATGTGGTATAATTTGTGTACAGACTATAAACCTTTTTAAAATTAAATAAAGCTTAGGGATTGAGTAAAATTATGAATTAAATACATTATAATGATAAATAGAATAGATAGATACATTTGACTGGAGAAAGATTGGAGTTTTAAAGAATAATTTGCTGACCTGCTGATGGAAAATGAGAGATGAAATGGTGAGAGTGCAGAAAGGCTGGGAAAAAGAGTGGTTTTTACTAGCTTGAGTTTTTGATATTTTACATGTTGGGCATTTTGACTTGTCTAGAGCCAGAAATTTTAGAGCGATGTTTTTGGTTGTCAGGTGTAGTGCGATGTACTTCGTTACAAGTGATGAGGAGATAAAAAGACCTATAAAACCACTGAAACAAATAGAGCTTTTGTGCTTTTGGGTACAAAATTGTATGACTATACGATTCTCAGATAATTTTTAACGACACCAGACTGCTGGATATTTTAAAGCCGAATATTTACGTAAAGGCGGAGGTACAGAAGACTTGCCCAGAAACAAAAAGTTGTTAGATGGCGGAAAGTAGAGATTTTATCTTTCTAAGTGGATAACATTTCCACAACTGAAGTATTAATAAAATTAGTGAAGAGTGTATAAAAATAATTTTAAAAGATTATAGAAACGAAATATCTAATGAAATATATATTTATTTAATACTAAATGGTCATACTAAACAGAGGTTACTTCTATAATAAGGTTGTTTAATAACTGACGGGCATCAGTCAGCTCGCTTCTGATTGTTTGACATTTTTGATTAATAGTATTTTTCATATTACTATAGTCATATTTTGTAGTTGCTCATTGCGCAAATTCCACGACTGTATTTCGACTCAGTCGACATTTTCCTGCGACAAAAAGAGCACCATATGCTCAAACGAGTTTTATCAACTGATGTACTGACAGATTAGCCCAGATTAGACTATATTATTAATAAAAATATATTTTGATATTTGAAAAATAATAGGGTTTTATATCGCTAATTAGAAAAAGTAATAAATTTCGTTATTTAAATGGACTTTAGTATAAAAATAGAATTTAATTGATATTTAAGTAGAGATTATGAAAAATAAAATATTAACATTTAATAGAGATAGATAAATTACATTATGACTAGCGTGGCTGTCTAGGACTTATTGGAATTTGGGGCATGGGGAAAGACTCGTTTACTAACAAGATTTGTAGATATTACAATGTTACAGAAAATGTGAAAAGTCCGACATTTACTTATGTTATTAGTATACTTCTGGAGAGATATACCTGTGTATCATTTTGATGTTTACAAATTAATGATTCTGAGAAATTTATGAGATTGGGTTTGAGGATTATATTAGGGGAAGATGGAAGTGTTATTGATTTATTGAGTGGGCGGATAAGATTTTGGGATGAGATGCCCTGAAAGATACCGTGTTGTTGAGATAAATCACTATTCGGATGAAACTCGGCAGTCATAGTTTATACAATTTTGGATGGAGTAGATTTTGAAATTGAATAATTTCTTTATAAAATTGTTTTATACTAAAGAAAAGTTTGAATTTTACATATGTAACAAAGGATTCAAGAATCTTGTCATAGATAAAAATGGAGAAAAGATATGTTTGACATTTGCGATGACGACTACGACTAAAGCTGGCTGGATTGTCGCTTTATAGAAAAGGATAAACTGTGGGAGGAAATTCTACTGTGGAAATATGAAACATTCTACTACGATTTTTGGAGCAAATTGACGCTTTTACGAAATGGACTGGGAAAAAGCTGGATGAAATTAATGTACTTGTTTCGATTGGGCCTGGAGTTCGTTTACAGGGTTAGAATAGCAATTTCAGTTGTTAAGAGAGCTTTTTGGAAGAATGTGAATTTTTATGAAGTGAATGAATTGGATGCGCTTGGTTTCAAGGATATTACAATTTGAAGGTAAATTTTGGAAAAATGATGAGGATGAAAAATATATTCGATTGATTGATTCTCGAAGGAAAAATTTATTGCGCGGGCTTATGAAACTTTTAATGAAAAGCTGGAAAAGCTGGAGTTAGTGAAAAATTACGAGGTTACAAAAGCTGGATAATGTAATTGAGGAAATAATTAGAAAAATAAGCAAGATAGTAATAAAAATTTATTTAGATTGGAGATGCGGTTTTTAATTATAAGAGCTAAATATTGGATAAATTAGGAAATTTTGTAAAAATATTTGAGGATAAAAATTTGACAATTAATACGATGACTTATGTGGAAATGCTTTTTGGATAATTTGAGAATAATAATGTTATAGACTGATATAATTTGAAAGCCAGATTATTTGGATCACAGGCGGAAAAGGGATAAAACAATGCTGAAAAATAAATTTGGAAAAAGAAAAGGCGAGGAAGAGCAAAAGCGACACTGGAAAATCAGCTGGACAAGGAAATCTCAGGAAAGTGAAAAAGAGATAGAAAAATAAAGGAAACAGAAAATGAAATACAGCTGATGAATATCTTATGATAATAAAGTTAGCAAAATTCTGAAGTTGAGAATCTTGAAAGTGAAAATGCTGAAAGTAAAGACTTTGAAGATGAGGTAGTGTTGAAAACAAAAGAAGATAAGCAATTAGATGAAAGCGGTTTTGAGAAAGGAAAAAGACTAGAAAAAGCCTAAAATTAAAACCATTTAAAAAGATGGGCTGGCAACGCCTAAAAAGGATGCAGAAACTGAAGGAAAGTGCTTTTGGGAAAACGATAGATGACGATTTTGTATGAAGGGTGGAGGAATTGCTAGTTCAATCGGATATTGGGATGAATATGACAATGCAGCTTGTGGAAGAATTGGAAAAATCGGTTTCACGATTAAACATCAAACAAATTTATGAAGAATTAAAGGGTGCTTAAAGCTAACTTATTTACAATGATGAAAATAATACAAAATTGAAAATTGCATGATGGAAAAACTGAACATTCTTTTTGATTGTGGTGTAAATGGAGTTGGAAAGACTACATCCATTGGGGTGCGATTGAAGGATAAGCCCGGAGTTATTGTGGGGCTGGAGATACATTTAGAAGGCTGCGATTGAGCAAGTTGAGGAATGGGGGAGACGGACTGGCGTGGAAGTTATAAAACAGGCACATGGAGTGATCCTGCCGCTGCAATTTTCTGATACTGTAAAACTGCTAAAAATCGTGGATTTGATGTGGCGATACTGGATACGGCTGGAAGACTTCACAATAAAGCGTGATTTGATGAAGAAGCTTGAAAATAAATAAAATTATACGTAGAGCAGTCTGGAGAAACAGACTTTGAGCGTTGCATGATTGACAGCACAGACTGGGCAAAATGGGCCTGGAGCAGAGCTAGAATATTCAATGATTGTAGATTTGACAGGGAATATTTGACAAAATTTGATGGAACGGCCAAGGTGGAATTATTTTCCATTACAGAAGAGCTGAAAAAGCCAATCAAATTTATGCGGTGTCGGAGAGGGAATCGAGGATTTGCAGGATTTGATACAAAGGGAATTTGTTGAGCTATGTTTGATTAATAAAAATTGAGAAAGGAAAAATGAATTTATGAATACATTGACAAATGAATTAAAGGAAAGAGCTACCTCAAACAAAACTATTACTTTTACACAAACAGAAGATGAGAGAGTCTTACGGGCAACTGATTATCAGGAGGGAATTGCAAAAATTGCTGATTTGGAAATGAGAAATAAAACGAAAGAGCGGATACTTGGTGGGAATTTTCGTTGGAGGGCGCAATATTTTAATCCCTGACTCTTGTGCAGACAATTGATGCTATGTCGGAACTTTTTGAAAAAGAAAAGAAAAAAGGAATGACATTTGAAACTGCAAAAAGCGATACTTATGTCGAGATCAGATATTTTTGCAACAATGCTTGTACATCAAGGCAGAGTTGATGGAATGGTGGCAGGTTCATCTTCTCCAACTTAGCACAGTTTAAAGACGTGCAATTCACGTAATTGGACCAAGACAAGGACTAAAAGAGCACAGTATCAAAAGTTCTTTTTGTCATGATACAAATACCTCAATTTGGAATAATGGAACACTTGTATATTCAGATGGTGGAAGTAATCCCTGATCCTACAACAATGCAGCTAGCCGATATTGCAATTTCTGCAGCTGAAAAGAAAGCTAGATTTTACTGCTGGAATAAAAAGAACCCTAAAAGTGGCATTTCTATCATTTTCCACTAGGAAGTGCAGATGGTGTCTGTAAGCAAAGTTAGGGGAAAGCAATTTGAAAGTCTTGAAAGTTAGAAACGTTGATTTCGACTTTGATGGAGAATTACAGCTGGATGCGGCAATTGGCTCACAGTAGCTAAGCTGCAAAAGGCTCCCAACTCAAAAGTGGCAGGACAGGCAGATGTATTGATTTACCCAGATTTGGATTCAAATATTGGTTATAAATTAACACAAAAGATTAGCAAGGCAAAGCATTGGGACCATTGATTCAGGATTGGAGACCAGTTCCGATTTGTCGAGGGATGCAGCGTGGAAGATATTCAGAGTTGTGCATTACAGCTTAGATCTGAAATGTACATGATTAAAATTAGATTTATATATAATAGATTTGTAATGTGAGCAATTACATTACCCATTAATAGCAACAGAGATTAGACCCTTATCAAAATAATAGATACATAAATACATAAATTTTGGAGGATAAAATGAAAATTTTGGCTAATAGTGTGGAAGTTCATCAGCAAGAATTTGAACTTAGTGATGTGACAAATGAGCAGTCCCTGGCTAAGAGTGTGCAGAGGATAGGAGTGACCGTCGATTTTCCAGTTATATGTGACTGAGTAGAGACTAGTGATACAAAATGGACTCAATGGAAAATCATACACAGTTGCGGTAAATTGATTCCTAAAGCACGCTTCAAGATAGAAAATAAGGAGATAATATCACTGTGGATGAAAATAGATGCTGAACTAGGCCACATGGATGTCCACACTGCAGTGATTCTGAAAATCGTAGATGAATATGAGTGATTATAAACTTGAGGAAATGCTTTCCTTGCACTACGCTATGCAATCCAGCATCTAATGGGGATAAAGGGGTTGTTTCAAACCTTTACTTCCCTGGAAAGAGAAAATCTGGGCAGTCATTTTGATACAGCGTTCCATCAGACAATGCCACCAATAAGCAACCATGTATCCTTGTCAACATATGAAGATTATACAAATAAAAGTTAGAAATACGGATTCACGGAACTACCACACATATGTAAGTGGAGTGGCACAAATTAGGAAAAAGATTCCAAAATTATAGTTTGCCATCTTAAAATGGAGCAAGCATTTCAGCAGTCCAAATGGTAAAAGTTATGGTAAATCAATGAGATGACACACGCAGTAGATATGAACAGAACTGGAGATGTAATCCCTGCCTCTGTTATTTATATTATGAAAAAAGTTATCTTTGGAAGACTGGATAACAAGATGAATAAAATCTGGATTTTAGGAATGATTGAAACTATTCAGTTTAATGATCTAAGCAACAAAAAGCTGGAAAAAGCTAATCCAGCTATGACATGTTCTGCTACAGAATACAGCTTATATCGGAGCTTATGTTATGACAAGAAGTATTGATACTGCCACTTTACTGGTGGAATTGGAGAAAATTCCATTGGAGCTAAAAAAAAAATATGTGAAGGGCTTTCATTTTTGGAGTTATTGGATGAAGAAAATGTAAAAAAGATTACTAAATGTAGGGTGTCCTACAGAAAATTCAAGAGACAAAATTTTAGAATTGAAACAGCTGAAGAACTTGTAATTGCAAGAGATACTTGTAAATTAACCAAATAAATGCTGCATTAATAAAATTTTTAGTAGAGTTATAATTTTCAATAAATTTGACGAGATAAAGAGATTAAGAACTGTTCAGACAATATGCAAACTTAAATTTAGTGAAATAGATGTATTGAAGCAGGGGTCTTCCCTTTTGTGTGAGATCCGAACTTGTTCTGCTGTGAAAATTGAGATAAAGTAAAGAAGGAAATATGTCAACATTAAATATAATTTATTATGACAGGCACTGCAAATACTGAAGAAATAACAGAAAATATATTGGTGAGAGGTGCAGAAAGTGCTGGATCTAATGTAAAACTATAAATGTGGAAGAGGCTGATGAGAATACAATAGATAACGACTATTGCATTGAATCGCCTGCAGTTGGAACAGAAATTGCACCGGAAATGGTAAATTTTGAAGGAATAAAAGGATAAAATCATTGGAAAAACAGTTGGGCTATTTTAGTTCCATCTGACTGAGGGACAAAGTGGCTGGATGAAACTTGGCGTGAAATTATAAATGAAAGGCTCTGTTTGCGAATGACGGATATTATTCTTGGCTGTTATTGATGATGAAAAATTGAAAAATGCAAGGAATATGGAAAGCAATAGTTAGTTAAATAATAAAGGGTTAAAAGAATTCCTTGATACTGATAGATTAATTATCTATTAAAAATGGAGAAAAATTGGAAAATTTATTAATCAAAGCTTGCCATAATAGTTTTTTGTTGGAATACTTATAGGATGGATTTATAGATTATTGGCTATAAAATTATTATTTAGGCCCTATAAGGAAGTGACTTCTATTTTCAAAATACAGGGGATTAATTCCCAAGAAATAGAGATAAGATTTCAGAAATATATGGAAACGATAGAAAAGGAGCTTATTTCAATAAAATATATTACTGAAAAGCTAAAGACAGCGATATTATAAATGATGAAGTTTTGGATAAACTAATGAATAAATTATAGATGAAAAAGCATATTAGAGAAAAAATCCACTATTAAAAATGTTTTTTAAATAGTTCAGTAATTGAAAAATAAAAGCGTATTTTAAAAGGCAATTTTGAAATAGAAATAGTGAAATTTTAAAAATTGCAGAAGACAAAATTATTTAAGGAGATCATGCTTGAAAAAATGAAAAATCTCATTAGAAGTGGAAAAAAATAATTTTGTCATGTCTAAGAATGAATTAAAAGCATATTGAAAAATTATTGGCTATGAGTATTGGGAGAATAATCCCATTATTTCAGTTTTTATATGCTATTATTCGAAACAGATATAAATAATATTTAAATAAAAACAATTAGACTAAGAGGATTTAAAAATTATTGAGGAGAAAAAATGAATAAGAAAGAATATTACGACCTAAAATTAGGAGGACAATATTCAGAAAAGTTTACAGCCAGAGCTTTTAAGGAATATATTGGCCTTGATTTGAAAGAGAAGATAGACCTATTGCAAAGCTGCTAAAATAAAGGAATGGTCGCTGGATCATATTTTACACTTTGGGCCTCCAGAATTGAGAAAACTACACTTGCGGAGTTATTACTGAAATAGGAGTGAATCTGAAGAGTGACAACTAGGCTATGCTGGAAAAGGCAGGAGAATTTGGCAGCTATTTTGACGTCTTTGGAGAGAAGCGTGTTTTATTTATTGATGAAATTCATAGATTCAGATAAACTCTATTGGAGAAATTCTGTATCCATACGTGGAAGATGAAACTGGATATTCTTATTGGGAAGAAGGGCCGTCTGCTGGGTATACGTGGAATTGCCGCAATTTACGTTGATTGGGGCAACTACAAAGGGCAGGGCAGTTGAGTACGCCGCTTAGGGATAGATTTGGGAGTTACTCATAGGATGGAATATTATAAGCTGGAAAATTGAGGAAATTATACGAAGGCGAATGTCTTGATATTTCTATGATGAGGGATGGAGTGCAAGTGCCAAAAGTCGAGGAACCTAGGTGCAGAACAGGCTATTGAAAGGGCAAGGTTTTTGCACTTGTGGAAGAGTTCAGGAGTTCTGGAAAGGCGTGGTTGATTCTAGAAATTACAAGGAGTGGATGACAATGGACTAGATGGGCTTGTGAGAGAATACACTTGTCGATTATAAATCTTTATAATGGAAGTCCTGTTACAGAATTGAAACACATCGCTTTTGCTCAAGCAGGGAAGACAGACGGACAATTGGGGGTTTGTAAGGCCGTATCTTTAAAAATTGGTTTATAAAAGAACTCCACGTGGAAGAGTTGTGACAGAATTAGGATATAACCATTTAGGAATTGAAAAAATATTTGGAAAAAATAAAATTTAAGATAATAATTGATACTGAATTCTAATTAAAAAGCAGAACTATAATAAGACCTATTCGATATAAAAATATACAGAAGCAAAGGGCTTAAACTTTTATAAAAAATAAAAAAACTTAAATTATTAAGATATATCTATTCCCGGATTCTTAATATTTAGTAAAATTTATAGTAAATCTATTATTTCGTTTGGAGATAGTAAATGGAAAAATAGAACAGAAAACTATTATTTGACTGATAATAGCGGAAAAAGAAAATATGATGAAAATATTAAAATTTTTGATAAAGAATGAATCAGACTGTAATCACAAAATGTATATCGATTTAAATATAAATGGTGCAGATGATCGATAGAGAATACAGATATCTTTAAAAATTTAAATTTCTGAAAATATTTAAAATATTTTGGTTTAATATTTCATTAAACAGGTTGTTAAAATTATTGAAAAAGGGAAAAATGGGATGCTCGTTGCAGGAAACTTGAAACAATGCAGAGGTGAGTTTACTGGTACATCTGTGAGACTTTCAGGTGATTATCATCTATCATCAAAATGTGAATGTTTGCCTACCGTAGTGGTGAGTGAAATCTTTATCAGAAATAATAAAGAGATGAATATTTTGCTAATTACTGGGCCTGAGGTGATTGCAACGGATGGGGTTGGTTACTATGAAATAATAGGCAATGAAGTGGATTTGGGAAAAGTTTTGCGGGCCGAAACTGCGGCAATTGTATAGCATTGTGCTATTTTTATATACAGCTTTTGTTTACTAAAATTAAAGAAATAAATTGAAAATTATGAATATATAATATATAATACTTTATTAGCGTGTGTCGTTATAAAGTTTTGTACCCATTTATTGATATTTAGTTATTATATGTTTTTGTTTGCTATACAGGATGGG
>BNJV01000020.1_pt1 | contig 57062 bp, 103 predicted proteins | sample 8540591 | NCBI WGS metagenome assembly BNJV01 (sample SAMD00202457, study PRJDB9452) | human saliva metagenome | host: Homo sapiens | reverse complement strand
ACGACTACATCGAAACAGCGTTTATCAAAAATATCGTCCTGAATTTTTTTGGAAGAGCTCTATCAATTTATTAAAGATCAAGACTTCCAATTCAAGTCATTTCATGGCTGCATACAAGTTTTACAACCAGTATGCTTTGAAAACTAACGATGGTGAATACTATCTTGAAAGCATGGAAGACCAGTGTCTTCTTTCAACGCTCTGTACTTTTGCTGATGGTGATGAAGCGATCGCTATTGATATTGCCAATGAAATCATCCACCAACGCTACCAGCAGCTACACCTTCACTTCTTGAAATGCAGGGTCGTGCACGTCGTGGTGAATTGGTATCATGTTTCTTGATCCAGGTTACAGATGATATGAACTCTATTGGACGTTCTATCAACTCGGCTCTTCAACTTTCACGTATTGGTGGTGGTGTAGGGATTTCACTTAGCAACCTTCGTGAAGCTGGTTCTCCTATCAAAGGATATGAAGGTGCTGCCTCTGGTGTCGTACCAGTTATGAAACTCTTCGAAGACAGCTTCTCTTACTCAAACCAACTTGGTCAACGTCAAGGTGCTGGGGTTGTTTACCTTAACGTCTTCCACCCAGACATTATCGCTTTCCTTTCTACTAAGAAAGAAAATGCTGATGAAAAAGTTCGTGTGAAGACACTTTCGCTTGGTGTTGTGGTACCTGATAAATTCTACGAATTGGCTCGTAAGAATGAAGAAATGTACCTATTTAGCCCATATTCTGTAGAAAAAGAGTATGGAGTACCTTTCAACTATATCGACATCACTGAAAAATACGATGAGCTAGTTGCAAATCCAAACATTCGTAAGACAAAGATCAAGGCGCGTGATTTGGAAACTGAAATTTCTAAACTACAACAAGAATCAGGCTATCCTTACGTAGTCAACATCGATACAGCTAACCGCGCTAATCCTGTTGATGGTAAAATCATCATGAGTAACTTGTGTTCAGAGATTCTTCAAGTCCAAGAACCAAGCTTAATCAACGATGCGCAAGAATTCCTTAAAATGGGTACTGACGTTTCATGTAACCTTGGTTCAACAAACGTAGTCAACATGATGACGTCACCTGACTTTGGTCGTTCTATCCGAGCTATGGTACGTGCTTTGACTTTCGTTACAGATAGTTCTCACATCGTCGCTGTTCCTACAATCGATCACGGAAACAGCCAAGCTCATACATTTGGACTTGGAGCTATGGGACTTCACAGCTATCTTGCTCAACAATTAATCGAATACGGATCACCTGAGTCTGTTGAATTCACAAGCATCTACTTCATGCTTTTGAACTACTGGACTTTGGTAGAATCAAATAATATTGCGCGTGAACGTGGTGTTACCTTCCATAACTTTGAAAAATCAGACTACGCAAACGGTAGCTACTTTGATAAGTACACAAGTGGTGAGTTTGTACCAAAATCTGATCGTGTTAAAGAGCTTTTTGAAGGTATCTTTATCCCAACTGCTGCTGACTGGGCTGAACTTCGTGATAAAGTTAAGGCAGATGGACTTTACCACCAAAACCGCCTTGCTGTAGCACCAAATGGTTCTATCAGTTATATCAACGATGTTTCTGCTTCTATCCACCCAATCACTCAACGTATTGAAGAACGTCAAGAAAAGAAAATTGGTAAGATTTACTATCCAGCTGCTGGATTGTCAACTGAAACGATTCCTTACTACACTTCTGCCTATGACATGGATATGCGTAAAGTCATTGATGTTTATGCTGCTGCAACTGAGCACGTAGACCAAGGACTTTCCCTCACTCTCTTCATGCGCAGTGATATCCCAACAGGTCTTTACGAATGGAAGTCAGAAAACAAACAAACAACACGTGACTCGTCTATCCTTCGTAACTACGCCTTTAACAAGGGAATCAAGTCTATCTACTACGTTCGTACCTATACAGATGACGGCGGTGAAGTTGGTGCTAACCAATGTGAAAGCTGCGTGATTTAATCCCCCACTAAACCGTGATTACTGGGATTCATCCTTATTTTATTTATTAAAATCAAAAGAAAGAGATTTGTAATGGAAACTTACTACAAAGCCATTAACTGGAATGCCATCGAGGATGTCATCGATAAATCAACTTGGGAGAAGTTGACTGAGCAATTTTGGCTCGATACACGTATTCCCTTGTCAAATGACCTTGATGACTGGAGAAAATTATCAAACAAGGAAAAAGACTTAGTAGGAAAAGTCTTTGGTGGTTTGACACTTTTGGATACCATGCAGTCTGAAACTGGGGTTCAAGCGCTACGTGCAGATATCCGTACACCACATGAGGAAGCTGTATTTAACAACATCCAATTTATGGAATCTGTCCATGCTAAATCTTATTCTTCTATCTTTTCAACCTTGAATACCAAGACTGAGATTGAAGAAATCTTTGAATGGACTAATACAAACCCATATCTTCAGAAAAAAGCACAAATCATCAATGAAATTTACCTCAATGGTACTCCTCTTGAAAAGAAAGTAGCCAGTGTATTCCTTGAAACCTTCCTCTTCTATTCTGGTTTCTTTACACCACTCTACTACCTCGGAAATAACAAATTGGCTAACGTTGCTGAAATCATTAAGTTGATTATTCGTGATGAGTCAGTTCACGGTACTTATATCGGGTATAAATTCCAACTTGGTTTCAATGAATTACCTGAAGAAGAGCAAGAAAAAAAGTTAAAAAGATTGGATGTACGACCTTCTCTACACTCTTTATGAAAATGAAGAAGGTTATACCGAAAGCCTTTATGATGGTGTTGGATGGACTGAAGAAGTGAAAACATTCCTACGTTACAACGCCAACAAAGCCCTCATGAACTTGGGACAAGATCCACTCTTCCCTGATTCAGCTGACGATGTCAACCCTATCGTTATGAACGGGATTTCAACTGGTACATCTAACCACGACTTCTTTTCTCAAGTTGGTAATGGATATCTACTTGGTGAAGTTGAAGCCATGCAGGACGATGATTATAACTACGGATTAGATTAATTTGAAATTTGAAATTAGAAAAGAACATCTGTGTTTGATTTTTCAAACTTAGATGTTCTTTTATTTTTATTTAGTTTTTGTTTTTCTTTAAGTTGCTGATATGTTTAAAATATGATAAAAATGATATTGGATATAGGGGGTGATTCAATGCTAAAACAAGAAAAACTTGATTTGATTTTAGATATTGTCAATACCAAAAGGAACAATCACTGTCAAAGAAATTATGAGTCGTTTAGATATCTCGGATATGACAGCTCGGCGTTATCTACAAGAGCTAGCTGACAAGGATTTACTTGTTCGAGTGCATGGAGGTGCTGAAAAAGCTTCGTTCAGGCTCTCTTTTAGCAAACGAGCGCTCTAATGTCGAAAAAAACAAGGCTTTGCAAATCGCCGAAAAAAAGCAAGAGATTGCTCGATTTGCCGGTCACTTAGTTGAAGAAAGAGAAACAATTTTTATCGGTCCTGGAACTACTCTTGAGTTCTTTGCTCGTGAACTTCCGATTGATAATATTCGTGTCGTAACAAATAGCCTACCCGTTTTTCATTATCTTGAATGAACGAAAACTTACAGATTTAATTTTAATTGGTGGAAATTATCGAAATCACTGGCGCTTTTGTTGGTACTTTGACTCTCCAAGACATCGAAAGCCTTCAATTCTCTAAAGCTTTTGTTAGTTGCAACGGAATTAAAGATCAAGCTATTGCTACATTTAGCGAAGACGAAGGTGAGGTTCAAAAACTAGCATTAAATAATGCAAATAAAAAAATCCTTCTTGCTGACCATAGTAAATTTGATAAATTTGATTTTTTTACACTTTCTACAATATTGCTAGATATCGATACCATTATCTCAGATTCAAAAACTTAGCGATGAAACCCTAAAAAGCTTTGTCCAAACAAACAAAAATTATTAAATCAACATCTTAAAAAGTCTCACCAATGGTGAGACTTTTTCTACACATTACTCGATAAGGCCTGTTTCAGCTACTTTCTTATACCAATAAGCTGATTTTTTCGGGTAACGTTCTTGAGTTTTGAAATCTACATAGAAGAGACCGTAACGTTTTTCGTAACCATTTGACCATGAAAAGACATCCATCAACGACCAGATAAAGTAACCTTTTACGTTTGCTCCATCTGCTATAGCATCAGACAAGACTTCCAAGTGTTGTTTCACATAATCAATACGGCCATCATCGTAAACAGTGTTGTCCACAAACTCATCTTTGTATCCAAGTCCGTTTTCAGTGATGTAGATTTTCTTGTAGTTTGGATAGTCGTTTTTCACGCGCATGATTTGGTCATACAAACCTTGCGGATAGATAATCCAGTCCCAATCAGTACGAGGAACATAATCAGGCGCTACTCTACGACCAACACCTTTGATTTGGTATTTAGAGCTTCCTTTCTCCCCTTTACCATTATGGATGATTTCTGTTTCACCATCAAAGGCTTCCATCCAGTCACTCATATAGTAGTTAATTCCAAGGAAATCATTCAGGTCTTTAGCTGCTTCAAGTGCTGCAAAGTCTTCGTCACGAAGATCCAAGCTACCACCATTTACTGATAAGATGTGGTTTACACCTTCCATTGTTGCATCTGAATAGTATCCAATGTATGTAGCATCCAAGATAAATTTGTTGTGGATGATATCTTCTAATTCAGCAGCACGAACATCTGCTGGATTTTTAGGATCCAATGGATACTTGGTTGGAAGGGCATGAACAACTCCGATTTCACCTTTGTAGCCTTTGTCTTTATACAATTTTACAGCACGAGCATGAGAAACCATCATATTGTGGTGAGATTGGAAAACTTTCGCAAGGTCGTATTGAATCCCTGGTGGGAATTTACCGACCAAGTATTGACCATCACCGATTGGACCAATTTCATTAAAGGTTGTCCAGTAGTTTACTTCTGGGAATTCTTCAAAACAAAATGCAGCATAATCTACAAAGTGTTCAATGTTTTCACGATTCAAGAAGTCTCCATTTGAATGAAGAGCTTCTGGGGTATCAAAGTGATGAAGAGTAACGAAAGGTTCTACGTGGCGCTTTTGGCATTCAGCAAATAAGTTATGGTAGAACTCAACTCCTTTAGGGTTCACTTCTCCATACCCAGTCGGGAAGATTCGAGACCAAGCAATGGAAATACGGATACCGTTGACCCCGTACTCCTCTGCCAACTGCAAATCTACTGGATATTTATGGTAAAAATCACTAGCTGGTTCAGCTGTATACCAATAGTTATCTGCGAGATATTTGTCCCAAGCAACTGGTCCTTTTCCGTCAGTATGGGTAGCTCCCTCTGCTTGATAGGCAGCCGTTGCTCCCACCAAAAAAATAAAATCTTTAGGAAGTGTTTTTTTGTCATTTTTTTCACCTATTTCATGATTGTATAAAATGAAAAAGTGAGGGAGAGGAGTTAGTGAGCCATCCATCTCCATCTCACTTCTTGTAGCAAGTCACCGAGTGTGACATGAGGAGGTAAAAACGATATCTTTTTACCAACGAATTAATAAGGCGATTAGGAAATTCGCCATAGCGATTTCCGTAACGATAGGAGACTATTTCAGAGTCCCTATCGTTAATCAATGAGCTTGAACAAAAGGCTAGAGCACCTTGTCCATCGCGTGTCAATTTAATGTACTGAGCACCTTCTGTCTTCGCCAATTTGATGCCTAGTTTATCTGTTTCAGCTTTCATATCCTCAAAGTTTGAAGCGACCTGAGGAGCCAAGATAACCAGATCAAATTCTGGTAACATTTCACGGTGGGCTCCATAGCCACCTGCTGCAGCTTTAACTGGAACATTGTATTCTGCTGCTGCCTTATTCAAAGCATTAGCAAGAAGACCACTTGTTCCTCCACCCGCACAAAGAACGAGGACGTTTGTTTCTTCAGTAATTGTATTTTGTGCTGATTCTACTCCAGCTTTTGCAAGAATAGCATCTGCTTTTGCGGTGTTAAAGTTTGCAGCTACTTTTTCTTTTAATTCATCATTAGCTTTACCTGAACGTTCTTCTTCAAGAATTTGTTCATCATAAACCTTGAGGAATGGATAGTAGATAACAATATCTACTACAATTAATAATGCTGCAAGAGCGAATGATAAGAACTGGAAGTTTGTACCAAGAACAATACCAAGAGGTCCTGGTGTAGTCCATGGAAGGTTGGCAGTAAATGAGTTCATGCCAAGTGTTTCAATAAAGAACTTAAAGATCCATACGTTTGCAATTGGTGCAAAGATGAATGGGATAAAGAAGATTGGGTTCAAAACAAGTGGTGCACCAAACAAGATTGGTTCGTTTACACCGAAGAATGTAGGAACTACTGAAGCACGTCCAATAGCACGATTTCGTTTTGATTTACATAACCACATAAACATGAACGGAACAACAAGAGTTGCACCAGTACCACCCATAGTGACGATGAACATTTGTGTACCAGATGTAAGGATCTTATCAGCGTGCATACCTTGTTGGAGAAGGTTCAAGTTGACTTCAGCATTGGCATATGTAATAGCGGCAATCGCAGGCTCAACGATAGAAGGTCCATGAATACCAATAAACCAGAAGAAAGCAAAAGCACCGAAAATAATCGTAATACCAACATAACCATCAGCTGCTGAGAATAGAGGTGCAAAGAATTTTCCGATTGATTCTGCTACACTTGCACCAACAAATTGACGAGCAAGTAAGTCAAGAACATAAAGTGAAACAACAGAAAGGGTAAATGGAATCACATCTTTAAAAACTTGTGAGATATTTGGTGGAACTTCGTCAGGCATGCGAATAGTAACATTGTTCTTCACACAAACCTTATAGATAGCTACAGTCACAAATGCTGCTAAGAAAGCTGAAAGTAAACCTTTTGTTCCGAGGAAACCTGTTGCAAATCCACCTTCAATTGGGTCAGCTGCCAAGATCAATAAACCAACAATAGCAGCTAATAGAGTTGACATATAGTTGATTTGGTTGGTTTTTTTCCATGCTACAGTTAACAGAGTCTGTTAAGGATTTAGCAGTTGTACCAGCAACCAAAAGTGCTAGAATTCCCATAGAATAGCTGTAAGGTTTCATCAAAAGTGCTACAACGTCATCCGACCAAACAAATCCCCATGAGTTAGGTACAAAGGCAATCAAGATAAAGATACTTGAGAATAGAATGACTGGCATTCCTGCGATAAATCCATCACGAATAGCACGGAGATAGATATTTCGAGATAGTTTTTCAAAGAAAGGCTTCCCTTTCTCGATAAATGCAATTAACTTATTCATTATTTAGCTCCTCTCTTATAAAGTTCAATTAAATGATGCATCAAATCTTTTAGCAAGATTGTTGTCATCAGGTGATCTTGGCCATGCATCATGGTCACGCTATAGGCTAAATCCTCACCAGCAGCTTCCTTAGTCAATAGACTTGTTTGCGCGTGGTGGGCCTCTGCAATACAGCTACCAGCTTCCTCTACCAGAGCGTCCGCTTTTGCAAAATCACCAGCTTCAGCAGCCTTCAAGGCTTCCAATAGTTTTGAACGAGCATCGCCAGCATAGGCAACAATCTCAAAACCTAACAATGTTACTTCTTCTCTATTCATGATAGACTTCTCCTTATGTTTGTTTTCAATAAATGTTATGACAGTAAACGTTGAATATGTAGAACAAGATAAACTCGTTCACTCTTATAAAGGTCTACCCCAGTCTCCTGAGCAATCACCTCATAAATATTACTACCAATTTCAAATGCTTTTGGATAGGTAGTTTTGATATGTTCTTCCATATCGAGCAAGGATTGGTTGTCATCCCGAGTTCGATCCAGATAATCTAAGAAATAATTGAGATGAATCATAAAGCGGTCATAGAAATTATTATTATCTGGTGTTCTCTGAATACCATAGCTTCTTAGAACATTTTCAACACTTTTTTTAAAATTTCTTTTCTCTTATCAATCGACTCAACTACTTCGACTTCATTCACACCTTCTGCGTTGATAAAATGATAAGCTATACGAATAATTTCGTCTTCGGGAAGGTTTTCTGTCAGTTTCTGACGATAAATTTCAAAAGCTTCATTTGCAATTTGAAAAGCGGTTGGATACTTGGTAGAAATATCAGGCAAATTACTATCCTTATATCTTCCTTGATTTATAGCTTGATAAGAACAATAGATATGATCTGTCAATGTTACGTAGAGATACTCTTGAACTGGATATAGATATTTTTTCGAAAGATTATCGATTATCTCATAAGTAAGCGTAATGACGTCAAGTGGTACGTCCTTAAGTAAAGCTAAGAAATTTTCTCGAGATTCCTCGTTTTTCATTCGAAAGATTTTTTCAACTTGATCCTCAGGAATCAAATCTCCCTTCTTTTTACCAAAGGCAATTCCTTTTCCAATAACTACGAGTTCCTCACCATCACCGTTACGTACCAGTGAAACATTATGGTTCATTGGATTTAATATCCGATACATGATGACCTCCTTATCTTTCCATTTAAGATTATGAGTATAAAAAATGACCACAAATGAACTCAGAAAAATTTTTCCGAGTCATCTGTGATCATGCCTAATATTACTTAGTAACACTCACTCTTATTAACCTGTGACTTAAGTATAGCACAAGATTTTTATTTTGTAAACCTTTACATACAACTTTTTTAAAAGTTTTTTAGCTGGGTTTTAGACATAAAAAGGGTGGAAATTTACACACGTTCAGTCCATGAAGTAGCTGTTTTTTTGAAGTACTTTATTAAGTTCATCGATGTTTTCAAAAACCAGTTGTACAGAAGCCATTCACGTGCCGCTGCTTCACCATCTTTGATGTAAGCCTCAACTGATCCAGCCCATGTTGCACGTCCACAAAGAACACCATTGAAGTTTGCACCTGATTCGTGGGCAAAGACAAGTGTTTCTTGGAAGAGTTTAGCTGATACACCCGCACTCAAATAGATGTATGGAAGATTAGTTGCTTCGTCTTGTGCTTTGAAGAATGCTGCTGCTTCTTCACGAGTGTGAACAACCTCTCCTTCAGCGAATCCTTCAACGTATTTAACGTTAACTGGAACTTCCACTTTCAAAACATCAATGTTAAAGCGTGGGTCTGAGAAGACTTTCATAGCACCAATAACTTTGTGTGGTTTTACTTTAGCGTATTCAGCAGAACCTGCATCAGCAATTTTTTCATCGTAAGCAAGGATTTCAAGGAAGAATGGAATATCTTCTGCCACGCACTCAGAACCAATACGTTCGATGTAGGCTTGTTTTTGTTGGTTAAGTTCGTCAGAGCTATCTACATCGTAGTAAAGCAAGAATTTAACTGCATCAGCACCTTGTTCTTTAATACGTTTTGCAGACCAAACATCCAAGCAGTCTGGCAAACGTTTTGTACTTGTTGTGTCATATCCTGTTTTTTCATAAGCAAGGAGAAGACCGGCATTTGGTGCAAGAGCTTTTGTAGCAGGAAGACCATATTCAGGGTCAAGAAGCATTGATGAAGCGTATTTAGTCAATTCATCTGCTACCAAAACTTTGAGTTCTTCCATTTGAGCTACTGTAGGCTCTTCTGTTTGGTATTGAGCCATCAAACGTTTCAAAGCACCACGTTGGTCAAATGCAAGAGCTGAGATGATTCCATTTTCATCTGAGAGTTTTTTCAAACAAGCACGTTTATTTTCTGTTAAAGTCATTTTATACCTCTTTCACAATTAATTGGTCAAATAAATTTTTGATAGTTAGCCATATTGACATGACCCGGTCATTTTTTTCTTGAGCATTTAGCATACCAAGGACATTCGCCTTAGTCAATAATTCTTGATCAGATTCTTTATGGAAAAGACCTGATGCAATACCTGCTACAGTAGAATCACCAGAACCAACTGGGTTTACTACTTGAATTCTTGGAATATCTACTTTGTAGAAAGTGTTACCGTGTTTAGCGAATGCTCCGTTAGCACCTAAGGAAACGATAATCCATTCAATTCCATCAAATAGTGGTTCTTGAAGAATCTCTTTTAATTCATCCAGATCTTTAGAAATTTCTCTTCCCAAAAGTTGAGATAATTCTTCATTATTCGGTTTGATGACTGTTGGTTTATGTGGAGACTCAAGAACTGCCTGAAGAGCAGCTCCCGAGCAATCCAATACAACAGGTTTTCCGGCTTGATTAGCAAGTTCAACCAAACTAGCATAGTAATCAACAGGAAGTCCTGCTGGTAGACTACCTGAAATAGCTACTACTTCTACAGTATTAAGAAGTTCTTTGAAGTAAGCCAAGAAATCTTGTCCTTCTTTTTCTTGAACCTCAGGACCTTTTTCAAGAATTTCAGTTTGATTATCACCGTGAAGAATAGCGATACAGTTACGTGTTTCACCTTGGATAGAGAAGAAACGCTTGGTGACTTTATCGTCAATATTTTTCAACTAGAAAAATCACCCAGTTTTACCACCAACTAGACCAGTTGCGACTACAGAATCGCCAAATTCTGATAGGACGCGTGTAACATTAAGACCTTTACCACCAGCTGTTTTCGTAACATCAACAACACGGTTGACAGTGTCAATTTTTAATTCATCCAAAGGATAAGAAATATCAATGGATGGATTCATTGTGACTGTTAAAATCATAAGTCACCTCTTAGTCGTGGTATTCACCACGATCCCATTTTCAAGGAATTCTGTAAAGAAGTTAGCATCAGTTTGATGATCGTTATGAGTTTCAACGTGTTGGATTTTAGCGATCAATTTTTTTGTTTTCTTCAGATGGCTTTGTATTCTGCATTGATGAAAAGCTTCAATGATATCACACATGAGCAATTCACCAGTGATTTTTACCACCAAATCCGATAACATTGGCATTCAATTGTTCTTTTTGCATAAAGAGCTGTTGTCATATCACGAACCAAAGCAGAACGAACACCTGGAACTTTGTTAACAGCATTATTGATACCTACACCAGTACCACAAATACATACACCAAGATCAGCTTGACCGCTAATTACTGCTTCACCAACTTTTTTACCAAAGATTGGGTAGTGTGTACGTGCATGGTCATATGTACCAAAGTCAATGACTTCATGTCCTTTTAGATTTCAAAAAAATTCTGAAACCGCCATTTTTTTCATTTAGTTACGATGTGGTCACATCCGATTGCAATTCTCATTTTTTTCTTACCTTTCTTTCAATACCAAAAATTAGCACATTTTGTTCAACATGTCGACACGGATTTGGTGACGACCACCGTCGTACTTACCATTTACAAAGCCTTTAGCAATGTTTTTAGCCAATTCATCACCAACGAGTTGAGCACCCATAGTAATCATACGTGAGTTGTTGTGGCCACGAGTCATATAAGCTGAACGTTCGTCAGATACTTCTGCAGCAACCATTCCTTTGATTTTAGTAGCAACCATGAATGGACCAGCACCATAAGCATCAATAACAATACCAAGGTTTTGTTCCTCTTTTTTAACTTCTTCAGCAACTGCAAGAGTTACGTCAACGAAGTCTTGACCTTCAGCAGTAACATCCACCACGTGGAAGTTTTCTTTTTCTAGGAAGTCTTTAACAACTTCTTTCAATCTTAAACCTGCAGCATCTGCACCAATAACAATAGCCATATTGTATACTCCTTTTTTTAATAGACCAGTAAACTTTTGAATTCAGATAACATCATCCTCAAAAAGCTACCAGTAGTTTTATTGACAATATTTAGTGTTAAGGATGAACAATAATTTTCATTCTTAACAAGTTTTCATTAGAGAAAAACTGGAACAACATTTTATTTAAACAAACACAAATTGTTCTTTATAAACATAATATACTACTATTTACTAGAAAAGTCAACAATTTATGTTTGTTTTTGTTTATTTTTAAAGAATTTCGATATCGAATCCAATGTGATCAACTTTGACCTGGTTTTAGAAATTCGAACATCTTTCTTTTTCTTCAAGTTGATCTCCTTCTTCAAGTGAAGTAGACAAGCCAGACCATGGTTCTAGAGCAATGAATGGACCTTTGTTTAGAGTTGACCATACGATTAAATTTGAAAATTCTTTAAAGTCTAGTCTCAAACCTTTATCATGTTTTCTCGAACGTAAGCATACTGAGCGAGAATTTAAGTCATCTAATGTTACAGCATCGTAGTTAAACAGATTATAAATTTCAAGTCTAACTCTTTTTGATTGTCTAACCAAGAGCTTCTATCTTTGAAATCTAACATTCCTGTTTCTGGGAATGGTTTCGGAACTGAGCATGTTTCAGGCTCTTCAAATTCAAGATAGTAATCTTCATAAACTTCATCTAGCTAAGTGGACAATTAAAAGCCAGGATGCCCTCCTATAAAAGTACGGCATACTCTTTTTCAGATTCTTTATTGTATATCTTATACTGGGTACGTATCGTTTTACCTGTTACAATATAAGTGATTTCTAGTCGGAAATGATAAGGATAATTCTCATACATTTCCTCAGTATCTTCAATAGCAAATGTAACAGAATTATCTGTTTGCTCGACTAAATCAAATTCTTTTTTTCGAACCAAACCATGACGTGGAATTTTACCTTTTTTTATCGAACCGTCTTCATATTCATAAACGACGGTATCATTTCTAACTGAACCGCAAATTGGGAATAAAACAGGTGCTTGTCCACTCCAATAAGTTGGATCTCCTTGCCACAGATACTCTACGCCATCTTTATCCTTAATTGAAGATAAAGCACCTCCAAAAGTTTGAAACTGTACTTGCAATTGATCTGATTTTAATTCAATCACAGTTGTTACCTCCATTTTTTCAAAAAAACTAGGCTGACTGCTCCACGATGGAAACTGACAACCTAGTTTTTACAATTTACATTTTTAGGAGCAAATTATTTTGCATTTGCTGCATATTCTTCGTTACGTTTGATCATTTGTTTTCTGTACCATGCAAAGATACCAACGTAGAATACAAGGAATACTAATGCGCCAAGGATTGCTTTGATATCACCAGTTGTAGCATTACCAATTGCCCAACCAAATAGTTTTTCGATTGGTCCTTCAAGAGTTGAGTGAGTAATCAATTGAGTTTGGCTCACACCTTCTGGGAAGGCACCTACACCTTTAGCAAGTTCAGTTGCGAATGGTGCGATAAGTGTACCTGAAAGAAGGAAGAGTGGCAACAAGAGAGTTCCAAAGATAATCATACGGAGCAATTTACCACGAGTAACTACCAAGAGAGCTGGAGTCACACCCATAGCGATGATACCAGCAAGTGGCAAGATACCATTTCCGACTTTTGAAAGAAGCACAGCTTCAACCAACATAATTGGTGCAAGTACGTTAGCACAAGCCCAGATTTCAGCACGACCAGCGATGAATGGCCAGTCAAGACCGATGTTGAATTTACGTCCTTGAAGACGTTTAGTAGCAACGTTTGTAATACCTTGAGAAAGTGGTTCTACGGCTGCGATGAACCATGAACCGATAAGTGAGAAGAGCTCCAAGGAGACACCGGCAGTCAAACCAAGTGACAACCAACCTTTAATAACAAGTTCCCATTTATCAGCGCCTTCTACACCAGCAACTGGATGTGGAGTTCCCATCAAACCGATAACGATACCAAGAATGAAACCGATGAAGAATTTAGATCCCCAGAAACCGATTTTCTTGTTTAGTTTAGCAGCGTCGAAGTCGTATTTATCAAGACCTGGGAAAGAGTTTGTCAAAAATCTTATCCAAAACCATGATAACTGGGTTCATCATGTAGTTCATGTGAGTTGAAGTCATTGGTGATGAACTTGGTGCGTTAAGTAGGTCATCAAATGTAGGTTTCATCAAGTCAGAGTTAATGATTTTAAGAACACCAACAAGAACAACTGCTGCAGTCGCGATAAAGAGTGAAACTCCTTGGCTAACTCCATTGTTGTCAGCATACCATTTGATCAAAAGACCTGTGATAGACAAGTGCCAAATATCGAAGATATCAACATCAAGTGTGTCAGTTTTCTTCATTGCAAGCATCACAACGTTGACAATCAACATGATGAGCAAGAAGTAAAGTGTCCAGGCAGAACCCCAAGTGATTGTAGCAAGTGGTGCCCAACCAACGTCAGTAATATTTAACTGAATACCTGTGTTTTCAACGAATTTTGCAAGCGAAGCTGAGAAAGCTCCGTTCAGCATACCAATGATAGCACCGATACCAGTAAGTGCGATGGCAAGTTTGATACCACCTTCAAGCGCTTTGGAGAATTTCACTCCAAAGAGTAAAAGCCAAGAGTGTCAACACGATCAGCATGATGACTGGTGCACCCATTTCCAAAATAGGTTTAAAGACCTCATTGGCTATGTTAATAATGACGTCCATAATTTTTCCTCCCTTTATTTTTATGGAAACTTACAAAATAATAATTAACTTAATCCGTGTTCTTTGATTGCTGCTTCAATATTATCATAAACTGGAGCGCTCATTGCAGGAATACGGAACAAAATTGGTCCAGCTTCAACTACTGGGATACCAGGGTCAAAACCTAAGTCAGTTGCAGCGATTGGTGTGAAGATATCATAACCTTTAATCAAGTCTTCATTGACGTCTTTTACCATAACTGCGTCACATTTTACATCGTACCCACGGTTTAAAAGCTCTTCTTCTAGAGCACTTTTAATTTGGTGGCTTGAGTTGACACCTGCACCACATGCAGCAAGAATTTTAATCATTTGGATTTCCTCCGTTTTTTAGTTTCTAATTATTTACAAATTTAAGCAGTCGCATCTGAGATATACTGGTACAGAGCTTCTGGATCAGTAAGCTTAGATAGTGCTTCTAGATGACCATTACCTGTAAAGAAGTCCATCAATTGTGCAAGAATGTTTGTTTGACTTGAACTTGAATTATTGATGATAAAGAAGAGTAATGATACTTCTACTTCCTTGTCAGGTGCAATCATATTGTGGAATGTTACTGGTTTTGGTAAGCGAACCACAACAACATTTTCAGTTAAATTATGAATCGTATCTGTGTGAGGGATTGCTACATTTGGCAAGTCCTTCCCTAGAAATTCCATATCTAAACCGGTTGGGAACATTTTTTCACGTTCAATCAAAGCCGATCGATAGGTATCCGTAACAACTTTCTTTTTCTTCCAATAGGGTTTGCAACTTGATCAAATAGTTGCTCTTGATTATCTGCTTCTAGACAAAAAGACTAAGTCTTTGCTGAAGAAATGATCTAATCCCATGATCTTCTCCCTTCATATTTCAACTTTTTATGTTACAAGTATAACATTATATGAAATCGTTGTCAATATTTTTTGTTGTATTTTGTTTGATTTTTTTATGTTTGATTGTAAACAATTTTATTTTATACATATTCTTTAAAGGTTGAAGATATAAAAAAACAGGGATAAATATCCTGTTTTTAGATTTAACTCTTCTTCGCTGTCCAACTTTCTTCTATCAACGGAAGCATATCTTTCAATACTTCAGGTGTTCCTTCTAGAGAAACATATCTAAACTTACCATCATCTGATTTAAAGATATAGATAACTAGATATTTTCCGTTTTTAGCAATACAGTTTACAACATAGGCATCATAACCACCAATTTTTGACTTAGATCCCCATACTTTAGAGAAATCCTTGCTTTGTTTTTTGGTTTGATAGACACTAGTAGAAACTTGAACGGGATCAAGAGCAGCATATTCACTTTCACTAACACCTAAATGCTCTGGTTTAAAGGTATTTAAAGTTACAATATTGACATCTGTTCCATCACAGTACTGAATATCATCACCACCCTCAACTTCTGTAAAATGAATCCATGATTTTGGAACCTTTACATATCCATAAGCATCTGATCCAATTACCTGGGTATCTTTAATCGTTGATTCGGTTACAGTTGTTGTTTCTTGAGCTGTAGTAGTTTCCTGAACTGTTGTTATATCTGAGGCTGCTTCTTTCTTAGTTTTTGAAGTATTACAAGCAGCAAGAGTTAAGCAACACACTAAAAGTATAGATAAGCTGATGATTTTTTTCATAATCCTTCTCCTTTCACCCCTATTTTTAATGAATGTAAATAAAAGTGTCAAAAGATAACTGTAATTCATTCTAAATAATAATAGAAATTAATTATTCTTCATCCATGCTTAAGACGCTAAGGAAGGCTTCTTGTGGGACTTCTACTGATCCGATAGCTTTCATGCGTTTCTTACCAGCTTTTTGTTTTTCAAGAAGTTTACGTTTACGCGAAACATCTCCTCCATAGCACTTAGCAAGTACGTTCTTACGAAGGGCTTTGATATCTGTACGAGCTACAATCTTGTGTCCAATTGCAGCTTGAATTGGAACTTCAAATTGTTGACGAGGAATGATTTTCTTAAGTTTATCTACGATAAGTTTCCCACGTTCATAAGCAAAGTCCTTGTGAACGATAAAGCTAAGAGCGTCCACCTTGTCTCCATTGAGAAGGATATCCATCTTAACCAACTTAGATGGTCTATACTCTGACAATTCATAATCAAAGCTAGCATAACCACGTGTCGAAGACTTGAGCTTATCAAAGAAGTCAAAGACAATCTCAGCAAGGGGAATTTGATAGATGACATTGACACGATTATCATCAATATAATCCATCGTCACAAAGTCACCACGTTTGCGCTGAGCTAGTTCCATTACTGCTCCAACGAATTCTTGCGGTACCATGATTTGTGCCTTTACATATGGTTCTTCAATGGTCGCAATCTTTGTAGGATCAGGAAACTCAGATGGGTTCGATACATCCATAGATTCACCATCAGTTTGATTGACCTTGTAGATAACGGATGGTGCAGTCATGATAAGATCGATGTTAAACTCACGTTCCAAACGTTCCTGAATAACATCCATATGAAGTAATCCAAGGAAACCACAACGGAAACCAAATCCAAGTGCTTGAGATGTTTCTGGTTCAAACTGCAAACTAGCATCATTGAGTTGCAATTTTTCAAGGGCTTCACGAAGATCGTTATATTTATTTGACTCGATTGGATAGAGACCTGCGAAAACCATCGGATTCATCTGCTTGTATCCAGATAGTGGCTCTGAAGCAGGATTTGTTGCCAAGGTAACTGTATCACCGACACGAGTATCCTGAACAGTCTTAATAGATGCTGCAATATAACCAACATCACCAGTTGCTAGGAAATCACGTCCTACTGCTTTAGGTGTGAAGATTCCGACTTCAGTAACGTCAAAGGTTTTACCATTGCTCATGAGCTGGATCTTATCGCCAGGTTTGACTACTCCATCCATGACACGAACTTGGAGGATAACTCCACGATAGGCATCGTATACTGAGTCGAAAAATCAGGGCTTTTAATGGTGCTGATACGTCTCCTGTTGGAGCAGGGACTTTTCTCGACAATTTGCTCTAAAAATATCTTCGATACCGATACCAGCTTTTTGCTGAAGCTAATACAGCCTCACTAGCATCTAGACCAATCACATCTTCAATTTCTGTACGGACGCGCTCGGGATCTGCTGCAGGCAAATCAATCTTATTGATGACTGGAAGGATTTCCAAATCATTATCCAAAGCAAGGTAAACGTTAGCTAGTGTTTGAGCCTCAATCCCTTGGGCGGCATCTACTACCAAGATAGCACCCTCACAGGCAGCAAGGGAACGTGAAACCTCATAGGTAAAGTCCACGTGTCCTGGTGTGTCAATCAAAGTGAAAAATATAAGTTTCGCCGTCTTTTGCAGTATAATTCAACTCAATAGCATTGAGTTTAATGGTAATCCCACGTTCACGTTCAAGGTCCATACTATCTAATAGTTGGGCTTGCATTTCACGGCTAGAAACTGTTTCTGTCTTCTCTAAAATACGGTCTGCTAGCGTTGATTTCCCGTGGTCAATATGGGCGATAATTGAGAAGTTACGAATCTTCTCTTGTCGTTTCTTCAATTCTTCTACATTCATGATTCTCTTCCTTTCAGGGTATCTATTAATTATAAAATGTTTTTAATATTTTGACAAGACCATACCCTGCTAGGAGTACTAATCTTCGGCAACAAAGCCATCATTTTCGATGAAATAGCGGGCAGTCATACCTTGGTCAGTAAAGACAATACCGTGAAGGACACCGCCGTAAACAGCTCCTCCATCCATTCCAATCTTACCGTCTTCTGTAATCCAAAGTTCCGCTGTACCGCGTTCTTGATTCAGTAAACCATAGACTGGTGTATGTCCAAAGACAATCGTTTTTCCAGTATGATTAGCTGCTTCGTGGAATGGTTTTCTGAGCCAAACTTTCTTGTAATCTGTAGTATCATGCCAGTCATCCAAAGTCAAATCAATGCCAGCATGAACGAAGATATACTTATCTGTTTCAATCACAAAAGGCATCTGACGGATAAACTCCACTAAGTCAGCTGCTTCAGTTTCAACACGCTTAGCATCTGCTACACCATCTACTGGTGCATCCAATGGGCGGCCTAGAATAGAATTAATAGTTGTATCCCCACCATTACGACGATAGTGATCATAACTTTCTTCAGGATTGTCTAGCCAAGTTAAAAACATATACTCGTGGTTTCCTGATAGGCAGATAGCTCCTTCATTATCAACCAAATCCTTGACCATTTCAAGAACACGTCGACTATCTTCTCCTCTATCAATCAAATCTCCAAGAAAGAGTAATTGAGTCTTACCATCCCATGTTTTTAGAAGGTCCTCAAGCATTCCTGCTTTCCCATGAACATCCCCAATAACATAATAGTCTGTCATTTATTTCTCCTTACTTTGCAACAATTCTCTCGCTTGACTAAGTGCTGCTTCAGTTACATTCTCACCAGCCAACATTTTAGCAACTTCTTCCACTCTTTCATCAACAGTTAACAAGCGAACTGTTGAAACAGTTGAATGCTCATTGCTAATCTTTTCAATGAAGAACTGATAATCAGCGATAGCGATGACTTGAGGAAGATGCGAAATAGCTAGAACTTGGCCATGCTGACCAATCTTATGAATTTTTCTGTGCGATTGCCTGAGCTACGCGACCTGAAACTCCTGTATCCACTTCATCAAATACAATGCTAGTCTTACCTTCCTTACGAGAAAAAGGCAGACTTAATAGCCAACATCAAACGAGATAACTCTCCACCAGACGCTACTTTGACCAAAGATTTAAAGTCTTCTCCAGGGTTGGTTGAGATGTAAAAATTCAACACTTTCATTTCCTTCACGAGTAAACTTACCTTTAGTAAATTGAACCTGAAATCGAGCCTTATCCATATAAAGGTCTTTGAGTTCTTGCTGAATCTCAATTTCTAATTGTTGAGCTAAGTTATGTCGAGAAGATGCTAGCTTAGTTGCTAAGTCAACAAGACTTACTTCCAACTTTTTAAGTTCTGCTTCCATATCGTCTGAAGAAAGATTATTACCAGTCAGAAGATTGTATTCTTCAGTTATTTTTCAAAGTATAACAAGACATCATCGACATTTCCACCATACTTACGTGTGATGGCGTGAATGAGATCAAACGGCTTTCAATCTGCATTAGATGATTACCGTCGAAAATCAAGACCTTCAATAATATCCTCTAAACGTTTGGTAACATCTTCTAGAACATAATAAGATTCAGATAAGGAAGTAGAAATTTCACGATATTCTACATCATACTCTTCTAAACTTTCCATATCATTCATAGCTGAACGCACGTTAGCTAGACTTGAAAATTCATCATTATCTAGCATAGTATAAGCGTTAGTTAGCGTATCAGCAATATTTTTATGATTTAAAAGTTTATCTCGTTCTTGGTTTAGTTTGAGGTCTTCACCTGGCTGTAAGGACGAAGATTCAATTTCAGCAATCTGAAATTCCAACATTTCAATACGAGCCTTGTGCTCTTCTTGATTCTTCTTAATCTCAAGAAGTTGCTTGCGCATTTTACGATAAGCATCAAAGTTTGTCTGGTAGGCCTGCTTCAGTTCCAGAAAATCTGCATCACCAAACCCATCAAGCATTTGAATGTGCAATTGGGGACGCATTAACTCTTCTTGATCATGTTGGCCATGGATATCAACCAGGTACTGTCCTATTGATCGAAGAACAGATAGATTAACCATCTGTCCATTGACACGACTAACACTACGCCCGTTTTGTAAAATTTCGACGGATGATAATTTCATCGCCTAACTCGATTCCTTGCTCATCAAAAATCATTTTGCAAAAGCATGACTGTTTTCAACCGAGAAAAAGACCTTCGATTTCTGCTTTAGGGTACACCATGACGAATGACATCTGTTGTTGCTCTGGCTCCCAGCATCATGTTCATAGCATCGATGATGATAGACTTCCCAGCACCAGTTTCCCCAGTAAGAACGGTCATTCCTTTCTCAAAATTAAGTGAAATAGCCTCAATGATGGCAAAGTTTTTAATTGAAATTTCAAGTAACATAAGGTCCTACCACTTTTTAACTTGCTCTACAATTTCTACAGCTGCTTCTTCAGTTCGAGCTACAATTAAAATTGAATTATCATCTGCTAAACAGCTAAAAATCTTATCTGAAAATGATTGAGTTAATTGACTTTTTAACAAAAATTGAATTTCAGGAATGACATCCAAATTGATGAAATTTCCCATTCTTTCAAAAACTTTCAATATTGTTCTCAACCAACTGTAAACTTTTGACTACTGACTTTGGTAATTCATAGACATAAGTATTGTCTTTCAATGGAATTTTTACAATCCCTAGTTCTTTGATATCTCGTGAAACAGTTGCTTGAGTAGCAGTGATTCCTGCTTCTTTTAAATGTTCAACGATTTCTTCCTGAGTACCGATTTGATAATCAGTCACAAATCTTCTAATCTTCTCAAGTCTCTCTTTTTTATTCATCTTTAAACTCTCTATGTGCTTTTTCTACTAGTGGTTCTATTTCAGAAACCACCTGATTGCTACGTGTTCTTCCTTACGTAAATAAGCAAGAAACTCAATATTACCATGGCCGCCTTGTATAGGTGAAAAATCCAATCCTAAAACGGAAAATCCTTCTGTGACCGCCATTTCTGTTACCGATTCTAAAACATTTTTGTGAACCTTAGCATCTCTAATAATCCCATTTTTCCCAATTTGTTCTCGTCCAGCTTCGAACTGTGGTTTTATGAGGGCAACAACTTGTCCTTGATCAGTTAAGACTCTATGTAGAGCTGGAAGGATAAGACTCAATGATATAAAACTCACGTCGATACTTGCAAAACTAGGTTCTTGTTCAAAATCAGTCTCTTTTCAGCATAACGAAAATTAAACTGCTCCATGCTGATAACTCGGGAATCTTGGCGTAATTTCCAGGCTAGCTGATTGGTCCCGACATCAACGGCATAAACCAGTTTTGCACCATTTTGAAGCATGACATCCGTAAAGCCTCCTGTTGAAGCGCCGATATCAATGGTCGTTTTGCCTTCAACTGATATATCAAATTTTTCCAAGGCTTTCTCAAGTTTCAAGCCACCTCGGCTCACATACTTGAGTTTCTCACCCTTGAGTTTTTAATTCAGTATCATCAGGAATTTTTTCTCCTGGTTTATCAAAAACGCTCACCATTGGGACTGCAATCACTAATCCAGCCATTACGCCCCGTTTAGCCTGTTCTCTTGTTTCAAATAAACCTTGTTTGTAGAGCAAGTACATCTACTCTTTCCTTAGCCATTGATTCTCAAACTTTCTACTATTTTTACAATTGATTCCTTATCAAAGGTGACTAACTGACTAATCTCGTCTAATTTTTTATTTGCCTGATCCAAAGTTCGGTTACAAAAACTTTTGCCTCATCCAATCCTAACAAGGAAGGATAGGTCGATTTCTCAGCTTGCAAATCTTTCTGAGGTGTTTTCGCAATTTTCCTCAAAGCTAGCAGTAACATCAGGACATCATCTCACCTGAAAAGCAAGCCCAAATCAACTCTCCAACAGTTTTAAAAAGCTATCTGAATAGTTGTATCCAATCCAGCAATGATTCCAGCCGCTTGAAAAAGGAAAGGCTAATAGTTTACCAGTCTTATTTTGCATGAATAGTCTCGAAGCTCATCTAAAGACAAACTCTGGTGTTCACCTTCCATATCCAAGACTTGCCCAGCTACCATCCCCATACTTCCAGAAGCAAGTGATAGATTCGCTATTAAGTCTACCTTGATTTCGTTTTGACAAGTCTGACAGAGCTATGAGAGCATACGGGTCTAGAAAGAGAGCATCACCTGCCAAGATAGCTAAATCTCTCCATAGACTTTATGATTGGTTAAACGTCCTCGGCGATAATCATCATTATCCATAGCAGGTAAATCATCATGAATTAAACTACCTGTGTGAATCATCTCAAGCGCTGCTGCAACCTGAGCATGAGCTGGTGTGATTGGCACCTGCAAAGAGTCCAAAACTTCTAAGAGAAGATAAGGACGAATCCGCTTGCCACCAGCATGAATGGAATAGAGAACCGCTTCTCTAAGATTTGAAGCTATTTGTTGTTCCCCATAAAACTCCTCAAGCGCTGACTCAACTAAGTCTAGTTTTTCTTGCTTGTTCATACGAGTTCGCTCTCTGTTCCATCTTCTTGCATGACTTTAACTAAGGTCTTTTCTGCTTTATCAAGTGTTGCCTGCAATTCCTTTGATAAGATCATCCCTTTTTGAAAAGCTGCAATGGCATCTTCTAAAGCAATTTCTCCATTTTCTAAGCTCTGAACAATAGTCTCAAGTTCTGCTAAATTTTCCTCAAATTTCTTCTGTTTTGACATCTTTAACCTCTAATTCTACCTGACCATCTCGCATCATTAACGTTACTTGATCAGTTTTTTTCAAATCTTTTGCTGACGATACTACGGCATCCTCTTTTTTCACAATCGCATAACCTCTGGCTACGATACGACTCGTATCTAACATGAGTAGCGCTTCTGACAAACGTTTGACTTCGGCCACCTTGGCATCATAAACTACTGCCATCTGACTACGAAGTAACTTTTTCCAGTTGTAGCAGGGCGGTCCTGATAACGATGAACCTTATTGATTGGTGATAACTGTTCAAGACGATGAACTTGTTCCAAGACTTTTTGTTGTTGTCTGACAAGTTCTGTATTAATACTTTGTTTGAGACGTAATTGCAACTGATCTACACGTTGCAGATATCCATCATATAAACGCTCTGGTTGCCTGAAGATGACTGATTGACTAAACGTTCTCAAGGCTTCTTTTTTCTTTGATAAAGTATTTTGTACAGCTGTAGCCATACGTTTCTCTTGATTCTTCAGATAATTCAAAAGATCTAACTTAGTAACAGGAGTCGCTAGTTCTGCTGCAGCAGTCGGAGTTGCTGCTCTTCTTATCTGCTACAAAAATCTGACAAAAGTAACATCCGTCTCGTGACCAACACTTGAAATAATCGGTAAACGCGATTCAAAAATAGCACGAACAACAATTTCCTCGTTAAAAGGCCCAGAGATCCTCTATCGAGCCACCACCACGACCAATGATAAGTACATCTAAGTCATCACGTTCATTAGCTTTAGCAATGTTACGGGCAATCTCCTCTGCCGCTCCTTCACCTTGAACCTTTGTAGGATATAAAACAATTTCTACACCTGGAAAGCGTCTGCTAACTGTTGTAATGATATCCTGGATAACAGCTCCACTACGACTTGTCACCACTCCGATGCAAACTGAGGGATTGCTTGTTTAAAAGCGATCTTGAAAAAGACCTTCCTCTGATAGCTTCTTTTTCAGTTGCTCAAACTGAAGGGCAAGTGTGCCGACACCATCAGGCTCTGCCTTTTCAATAATAATTGAATAACTCCCACTTGGTTCATAGACTTGAACTCGGCCGACTACATTAATCTTCATGCCTTCTTCCAAGTCGAATCCAAGTTTCTGATAGATACCAGACCATATGGTTTGCTTGGATAACAGCGCGATCATCTTTTAGAGAAAAGTATTGGTGAGTTGGACGCTTTCGAAAGTTAGAAACCTGACCAGTTAAATAAACCCTCTCCAAGTATGGGTCTTTATCGAATTTCATTTTTCAAATACTTGGTCAAAGTTGTTACCGACAAATACTTTTTCCATCTCAACCTCCTTCTTTCTCTAGTTTTTCCTGGGTATTATTATACCAAAAAAACCGTTTAAAAATCTCTTTTTCACCTCTAGAATACGAAAACGAAACTGAATTCTTTTTAACCTTCTCTTATAATATACAAAAAGCCCTTGGAAAAACTCCAAAGGGCTTTAATTAGTTCACTGAACTATTTTTATTTTTTTAAGGTTGTAGAATGATTTCAATCCACAGTATTCTATTTTTAGTAATATATATAGGAAGAAATAAATCCAAAAACTTATTAAATAAGCATAAATAAGGGTTAAACTACATATAATTTTTACCATAAAAATATAAAAGTTTTTAACCTTTTGCCCCTTTTTGCCCCTTTTTAAGCAAACACCGCTAGCGATTGCCAGCGGTCGTGTGTGATTAAATTCTGAAAGTCTTTCTATGTTTTATTTTTGCTGTAATGAGCCCTTCTGGCTCAACCACGAATTCAGGCTTGTCAGCAAGTGAACCATCTGGTTTAAGGTAATACCAGCCTTTACCGTTTGCTGATTGGACAAATGCGTTAGATACCATGTCGCCGTTTTTAGCGTCGAGATAGTACCAGACATCCTTATACTTAACCCAACCAGTCTTCATGGCTCCTTCACTATCGAAGTAATACCATTTTGCCACTGATTTTCTTCCATCCAGTAGCCATGGCTCCTGAAGGGTCTAAATAGTACCATTTGCCGTCTGAATGTTTCTTCCACTTATCTTTGATCATATAGCCAGAGCCGTCAAAAATAATACCAGGTTCCATCGATTTTTTTCAAACTTTTCTTTTGGATAAGAGCCATCTGAACGAACATACCACCAACCAGTTGAATTTTCTTTCCAGCCTTTTTCAACGGTTGGTCCGTTTTTCGATATCGTATTTGAATTGACTGCGACTGATACCCCAACTTGCTAAATAAGGGTATGGATCAACATGGTCGCTATAATTATTAGGTTGATTGTTAGTACAGTATTCATGCGACTTAATGCCTTCTAAATCGTCAGAATCCAAAGTTTTTGGAAGACCTGCTTCATCTGCTAGATTGCGAAGTAATTCGATATACAGACGATAATCTTCCATGAACTCTTCTTTGGTTGAATGACTTTCAATCAGCTCGACTGCTGCATAGGTTTTCATAATTCCAGCCACCTCCAACGTCATAAGCACCGTTGTTCACTGGTCCGACTTGCATCACTCGACCATTTCCCACAACATGTGAGAAAAAGCCTGATTCAACAGGTCTGCGCATATGGTAGTCTGCTTCATTTTGGGCAGTTGAGTTCTTATTACCTGTCGAATGAGCGTGAATTTGACGGTATGGAGCGTATCCAATTTGTGGAAGTCCTTCTCTGTATCTGCTTGTGTCAATATCCATTATTGTTCTCCTTCGTTATTGTCGTTCTTGTCGTTTTTGTCACCAATCAATCAGCTCAAATGCCTTAATGATAGGCTGGAAGATTGTCACATTACCTTTCAACTTACGGTAATTTTCAATGAGCGATTGGAAAGTAAAAAGCAAATATCCGAGATAGATCGAGTACAAGAATGCGAAACCTGTTTTTCAGGCAACAAGACAGACATCGGAATCAATACCATCAACAAGAGAACACCTAGAACCTTTCGAGATCAAGCCGTTAATACCAATCTTGCTCTTGTATTCAATTTCTGGATTTGCAATCGCTGCGAACGTTCCTGATGCAAAATCTACGATTTCTAGAATCACAATTAAGCCTAAAGCATACAATACCAAGCCATCTTCTGTTTGGATTGAGACTTCTAAAAAGTTAAACAATTCGATTTTCATATATTCTCCTTTACTAAACAGGTTTTTGTCTCTAACTCATTAGATGTTTGAGTCTGTTTGTCATTTTTGTACCATCCCACTTCCAAACGGCAAGTAAACCATTTTGAGATGGTCCACCTTCAAGTTGCTTGATAGATTCGCCTTTGTAAGTGAAAGCCTGATTTGTCTGAATCAAGACGCGCTTGCCCTCGCCATTCAATTCGGCGTGTTCAGGATCTTCAACGACAAACATATCTCCTGGTTGATAGACCTTGCCTTCTTCTGCGAATGGGAAGAGTTCGACAAGCTCTTTGTAGGTTGTTCCGTAGGCGATTTTCTCGCCCATGATTGAATCCTGTGCCATGACACGTACGACTTTATCGATTTTTATTTTGCAAGCGCAGCAAGTCGGTCCTGTTCGCTCTTGTTGTGCGCAATCTGTTGCTCAGCTTGTTCAAGCTTATTCTGCGCCTGCACAATTGCAGAACTTGGATCCAATTCAGACTTGAGAACATCCAGCACAGCTTGAATCAAGACATCTTCCGGTTCATTTGTCCGGTCTCCTGTTAGCTCACGCATGTTCGCACTGTACCGATTGCCTTCTGACAGACGGATTTCAACCACTGTCTTGATATTGTCGCTCAAAACCTCGTGTATAAGGCTTGCTTGCTAGTTCGTAGTTATTGATTGCCATTTGTCATTTCTCCTCTCACTTCTTCAAGTTTTGCTTTAAGTTCTTCATTCGAATCAATGATGTTTAAAAATTTCCTTGAGTTGTTTTTGAGTGATTTCATACAGCGCCTTGTAAGTTGCTGCATCGCTTGCTTTTTAGTCCGATATCATCACTTAAGTTTTGGATGATTAATTGATTAATTTCTTCCTTCATTTACTTTCTCCAATTTCTGATTGAGTTCTTGAATAGCCTTAATTAAATAAGGTACGAGTACGAAACTGCTATATGAATAAGCGCCATCTGGATTTTCCAAAAATGCTTCAGGAGCGTACTTCTGTACATCTTGCGCCATGATACCACACGAAATATCCTCGATTTTTCCCGTCGTATTCCTTACGATAAGAGTAAGTTTTTCAGACGGTTGATAACTTCCAGAGCAGACACCTTACTATCTTCAATGTTATGTTTATATCGTCTGTCAGAGATTTCTTTATTAACGGGTATCCATGAGTACGAATTGTCAAAACGGTACAGGTAGATATATCCTGAGCTTTCTTGAATGCGTTTAAATGATGGCGAGTGTATCCAATAGCCACCTTCTTTCGTGTTATCGTCCGTTATATAATAAATATTTCCGCTGACTTTCAAGTTCCCGTGAATAATAGGTGTATTCCAAAAATGAGCTTGATTGTAGCAATACATCTCTCCGTTGTTTTTGACATACCATGCTGTGTCACCAGGTTGCCCCCAATCATTCCCCCAGTTAACCCAAAGAGCTGTTTGGCCCCAACGACCATTACCGCTTCCCATGCCAACTTTAAATTGATTTTGACCAGTTAGCCAATAACTATTTGGGTCTTTGTCGTGAGTACCGATTTGGAAACCGCCAATCTTACCTTTATATCCTTCAAGCAGGGTAGCAGATACTACTACTGATCTCAACTTGTTGATAAAGGCTGTTTTAGCAGCTAAAGTGTCCGTAAATACATCGCTGGATACAAGCTTCTTCGCTAGAGCAGTATCAAATATCAACTTGTCTGCTGCAATCGAATTAGAGCGAATGATATCAGTGTTTAAAGTTCCTATTCTGGCATCTCCGACAAATAAGCGTTTAAAAATAACCGTCAATAGCCGTGATTTCGTCTAGTAGCGTCCTACCTTTTTAGACGTATTTTAGCAGCTTCAATCAGAATGTTATTGCTGTTCAGATTGATTTGAGAAGAAATCGCTCCAGGTCCCGTAAGGGTTTGGATAGCGTACGAGTCACGTAGCTGTGATACTTGAGTCTGTGTGACAACATCCTGTGTAGATGTGTTGTCACTGAATTTTTTAGGCGGTTTGTCCCCACGGATAAGAGATACTTGTCCAATTGCCACTTGCCCGTTCTTCATCAACCAAATTTCGAGAGGGAATTCTCTTGTTTTAGTAGATGATTTCTGGACGGTCATCGTACCTGTGATGATTTGAGTTCCTGTTTTTGTGAGATAGACTCTATCAGATGCAAGTCCACCGTCAGAAGCCCATAGCTCAATTCCTAGAGGTCCATCTGGCAAGACATCAACCCACACTTCCATGCGATAGCTGAGCTTTTCGCCCTTCGTGAATGTAGATGTATTAGTGGCAATGCGAAACCGTGATAGACTGCTTGGTTTTTACCAGTAGTAGTAATTCGTAGCAATCTGGTAGCAGCCTGAACTTCGATTACATTTGCTTCAGCTTGCTTCTTGGCCCACTTGAAGTTCGTTGGATCATATACCAGGGTTAAAAATCTTCTAAGAAATTAGATACACGACTAACTAAGCCATCAGCTGTCTGAATCGCTTGAGAGATAGACTCATTCTGTCTCTGAATCGTTTGTGTGTGGCTCTTAACCGTATCGACTACATCGTTAAATTCTACAACACTCACGATTTCAGAAGTATTAACATCGTAGTCAGTCATGCGGTCAGAATGCTCCAGTTTCATACCACAGATTTCAAGACTACCATTTCCATTTTGTCCAAATTGGATTGAATTATTGACTGCATCCGCTGTGAAAGTGAATTGATATCTGACCCAATCTTTGTTTGAGATATTCTTGACGAGTATGCGATTTCTGTCGTTCGAAAGTATAAGAACGCATGATAAAATTCACATTGTTTTGACTACTTTTAGAATGCACTCTAGCCCAGCAAGAAATAGTGTATTTTTGACCAACTTCCAAGTTTATGAATTGACCAAAATCCTTGTTTCACCATTTGTATTATTTACAATCTGAATACCTTTTCTTATAGCAGTATGTGGTGCATCTGTTAATTCAATAACCTCTGTCTTACCAGTTACCACCTGAAATGTTTAGTCTCCATGTACCTTCCAAAACCATTTCCTGCAGGGATGATGGAAGAATTCTGCAATAGATTATCATTTCTAATAATATCTCTCAGTTTGGTTTCAATACGTGAGATGGTCCTTTGGAATCCGTCAACCGAATGTTTGACTGTGTTCTGGACTTGAGTTGCATTTTGAAAAACCTCTGTCATTGGCCAACCTGTCAAAATCAGTACGAGTTAATCTCTCAGTGATTTGGTCAGCTTGGACTTCGATTCTGTTTTTCTGCAATTCTCAACCGTTCTGTTAACGGGTCAACTTCTTGCTTGGTCACAAGCGTTCTGATTCTGTCAGTTATCTGCTCAATTTTTGGCAAAGTTAGAATCAGACAAGCCTTTAGAAGTATTGGCAGATTCTAGAGCGTTTCTAGCTTCTTCTAAAGCTTCTTCTGCTGTCCGACTAACTGTTGAACCGATAGCACGAATTTCTTCGATTTTTAGTTCGCTGCTCTTCAAGTTTCTCGTTCATGCTGCTATCAAAACCTGAGAATCGATTGTCGATTTCATCCGATAAAAGCTCGCTTATTTTCTTCTGCTTTGGCTTTGATAGCATTCACTTCATCTGTGAATTGGTTCGTTAATTCTTCTTTTTCGGTCGAAAAGCAAGGTCAGCATTTTTGACTTCTTGGTTTTAACCGTGTTTCAAATGCATGTGTTTCTTCTTTGACTGCATCGCTCACTGCATTACCAATCGCGCTTGCTAGACCTGATTTAAAAATCACCAAAACCAATACTCTTCAATTTTTAGCCATTGGAGAGTAGTTGTATTTCTGTGATTTTCTTTCTCACAATCTAAATCATAGTATTCGTGGAAAAACTCCCACGACATCAAACATCTGTACAGGAACATCACTCTGACCGATAACATCAATCTCAATGCTATCTTCGAGCATATCACACAAGGTTGTTCTGAAATACTGCTTGCCATATTCTCTAAGACTTGCTTCGTCCTTGACATCCTGGTCGTTGACTTCTACAACGTCTTCATAAATCTGACTGTATTTGCTGATTAATGGACTATCAACTACAACCTTGTAGTGCTTGTCTACTGGATTTTTCTCCTTCACCACGGATGGTTTGTAATGAAAGTAATGCGAGTCCTTAAAGACTTAGTAGATGTCTTATGCTCATAGCTAGACAAGTTCTTTTTGTACATGAAAAGCGATTCATTCTCTGAACCGCCATTTTTAAAAAGCCGTACTTGATATCCATGACGAACTAAGTCTCCGCCCCACTGACCAAGAATAGAGTGTTTATCCTTGGTCAAGGCTTCCCTAACATTCTTGCTATCGATATTAAAAGGTGTGTCTATCTTCGATATCTGAAAAGAATGAGAATGGATTGCTACGAGTGATGCTTTCCTGCAAAGTGACTCAATGCAGTCTGTCCTGTTTCTCTATTTAAAGATATCGGATTGACTACATAGTGATTTAACATCGTCATGACTTGGTTAGCATAGACTTGAATATATCCATGCTTTTTCTCAACTTCAAAGATTACAAAAATCTTGCTCACCGTGTAGATCATCAGCAGTCAAGAATGTTTCTTCTCTCAGCCTTTTGCCATAAGATGTTGTTTGTAGGAATTTAAATGTTAATTGGTAGGTACTATTTGCTTCTTGTACGATATCATCATCGTAGAGCAGCATTAAGAGGTATATTTCCTTCTGTTAGATAAATCATACCTTATACCTCCAATTTGGTTTTAATTGTCACCTTGCTAACATTCCTGTAAAAAGTAACACCTGTATTCCTACTGGGATTTCAAAAGAATCCTCCACGCTTTCTGAGAGTGTTTTGTATCCCTCCAGTCGCATTATAGATGTTCTGCTTGCCTTGCCTACAATCAATCGTAGCTTTATTATTAATCGTCAAATGCATGGTTTTTCTGCCAATAGTCAGCGATACATCTCCATTGCCCTCAATCTCAATGACAGGCTCTGAATAGACTGTACCAGGATTCGTAATTGTTCCAGGAGCAGTAAATACTTCTGAATTCACAGTTTTTGATATCTAAACGGCTGCATCGTCAACTTAATGGTGAGTTCCCATGCATGGTTTCCAGTAGGTTTGTAAGTTGCTGTCAAGAAGTTTGCGTAAAAAAACTGATTCAGGATGATAACTAAATTCAAGGATATTATCATTCGGTTGAAATTTATCAACAATAACTGAAATATCAGTTAATTTTTAATGTAGAACTTAAAAACTTCTTTCACTAACTCTTAAAAGAACCATCAAGTATACGATATGAACCATTTTACTCCATGAAGCGAAGCTACTTCACCTCTTGGTTCTGCTCCTGATACTTCACCAAAATCTGTTACAACGCATCCAGAGAGGGTGGATGTATTAAAAATCATTAATAATCATATAATCCATTAAATTCCCTCCCTTGCAAAAGAATGCACCTTGTCTTTGATAGCTATTCAATGAGATCTTCTCACCGTCTAGAGTAAGTATCTGTTGGTTTTTCAAGGGATAGCAGTAAGGATATCTTCCAAACTTGCTCTCAGAATCGCTATCTCCAGACACTATTTTATCCTCTTTTACTTCAAGCTGAGCAGATGGCATAGACAGCTGTGCTTCAAGATTCTTTGAAACAGATGAAGTCGAATTTGAGATCTAGGTTATCTCCTGAAAAACATCAGAAATTTCTCAGCCATGCCTCCAACAGTGTTTTTAACATCTCTGAATCTATCTTGTAAACCTTTATCTAAACCTTGCATAATTGCATTACCAGCTGGAATCAAGAGCTTACGGTCATATTCAATAGGCCCTTTATGGTCAGCAATCCATCCAGCGATTCCACTAACGAAATCAGTAACACTACTCCAGGCTGATTTTTAATCCACCCAAGAATCCATCTAAGATTGCTTTACCCGCAGACCAAAGATTGATATTTTTAATTCCATTAAAAAATACTTGTTACATTGATACTAGACTACTTACAGCTTGCTTCATGGTGTTCCACGCTAATTGAGCACCATTGACAAAGCCATTAATTAGTCAAGGACCGTCGATTTGAGTGTTTCCCAAGCAGAACTTGCTACACTTTTAATAGTTTCCCAAATGTTAGATAATATTTGAGAAAATCCATTAAAGATAGCTTGCCCTGCAGAGGACAATCCATTCCAGATTGATTCCCCGACACTCTTGATTGCGTTCCATGCAGTTTCCCAATCACCATTGATAACAGCCATAACAGCCGTGATGATTCCACAATAACGTCCATAGCTGTCTGAATAGCAATCTTAATCAATTCCCAGACAGTCGTAACAACCGTACAAATATTGTTCCAAGTTCCTTCAATCAAAGGTCCGAGAATATTCATGGCTGTTTCAATAATGGATTGGATGATAGGCATAACTGTCTGAATAACCATTTGAATCGCATTCCATACAGTTTCAAAAGTCTGTTGAATCAACCCTTGATTTTTCAGACCACCAAGTGGAAATTTTTATCCCAAACCGTCTTGATAAACGAGGCTACTTCTTGAACAATTGGGGCTACAAACTCCACCATAGCATTCCATGCAGTAGTTGCAGCTGTAACTATATTGTTCCAAACTTCGAGTTAGTCCTGATGCCGCTGCTTGATTCTCTTTAAAGTTTGTTATTCCTTTAATAAATGACGACACATTCTTTAAAAGCAGATGATAGTAATTCAAAAAGCAGTCCCAAAGTGAGGTTTACTCCTTGCTCTCCATCCTTTATACCTAACAAATCACCAACAAAATCACCAACAATTCCTAATACATCGCCAATCGCTGAACCAATATTAATAAAAAGTCTCACGGATATTTTTCTGCAATGTTGACAATTTGAGTTGCAGCTCCTTCAGAAAAATCCAAGAGCTTCCAAAAATATCAATATTATCTTCTCTGCTCAATGATCCAAAAATCATGTCAAAGAATGTTTGAAAAAAATTCCACTCACACGAGATAATTGAGTAAATACTGCATTCCCAAAATCTTCACCAAACAACTTAGTAGCTATATGACTAAGACCCTCACTAATTACAACTCCCAAACCTGACATGATGTTTCCAATCATTGGAAATAAATTGTCTAGCAAGAATGTTGAGGTTGTTTCTGCTAAAGCTTGTAAAGATGGTAGGATATTTTCTCCTAAAGCCAACTTCCCAAGTACATTCTGTGCAGATGCTTTCATTGCTTGGAATGAACCTGTAAAGTAGATGCTGCTTCTTTTGCTGTTGTTCCTGTAATATCCAAATTCTCTTGGATAGCATGGATAGCACTGTAAACATCTGAGAGGTTGTTAATATTGTACTTAACACCAGTCAATTTTTCTGCATCAGCTAATAACCGTTGCATTTCTTGTTTTGTACCACCATAACCGAGTTTTAGGTTATCGAGCATTGTATAATTCTGTTTAGCAAAACCTTGATAAGCAACCTGAATGCTATCCATAGATGTACCCATTTTGTTAGCATTATCTGACATATCAATCATGGCCATATTGGCGATATCTGCCGCTTTATCTGTATCTCCACCTAGAGATTGTAATAGACTTGCTAGAAGCCTGTCACATTCTCCATATAAGCATTTGCTGAAAGTCCAGTGGTTTTGTATGCTTCGTTTGCAAAGCCCTTTACTTTCTCTGCTGATGCTTTAAATAAGGTGTCAATTCCTCCAAGCGATTGTTGGAGTGCTGCACCTTCACTTAATGCTGCTCCAATTGCTTTACCAATTCCTGCAGCTGCAATGGCGCCTTTAAGGGCACTAATTAAACTTGAGCCAAGAGATTGTCCAGAGCTTACTCCGGCTGAGGCTACCTCTCCACTCATTTCTTTCTGAATCATCCCAGTGATGCCTCTAGCTGAAGGGATGATTTGCACTTACGCTTTTCCTAATTCTGTCGCCATTAGTCATCACCTCCTAAACTGGCTAAACGTTCTTTGTAACATCTTTCAAATTCCTCGCCAGTTGAAAACTAGATAGTCTCTATCTTCTTCTTTTTCTTCCCTATGAATAAATTGACTCGCTATTGATTTTGGTTGGTCGATACCTTTCTGACCGTCTTTGGTTTGCAACCATAGAGAAAGAGAAAGTTTATCAACTGCTAAAGCCAATAACAAGGTGTCTAGTGAAACTATCTGATCAGACATTAATTTCTTAATTCTTGAATCATCTCTCAAACCATACGAAAAACAGCTACCTTTAATAGAGGTAGCTGCTTATAATCGTATATATTATAAGTTTCAGCTAAATCACAGATTAGAGCATCTTCATCTAGCTTTATCATCTGCGCAAGGATTAGGATTTTTACTTCTTGAACAGTTTTCAAAAACTGCTTTCAATTCGTCTGCAATTTTTCGTTAGGGATGATGCCATCTTCTTCACGCAGATGATCTTTAAATGCTTTCAACATTCTTCTCCAAAAAGAAGTTTTAAGACTTTAGGGAAAAGGCTTGTCCATTCCTTCATCAACCTCGCCAATCAATTCCAAGAGTTCGTAGTTATTCAACCTACGCTCTGAAATTTCAAACTTAAATCCTGATGGAGTTTTTCCCTTTAATTGATTTCGACATATATTATGCTCCTTGCATGTATTCGTAGTGAGTGTTCCCTTGGTCGTCTGGCAATGCTGTGATTGTCAATTCATAACCAATTGGTTCACCGTCTTTATATCCGATTTCTCCAATCTCGCTCACTTTACCACGAGGATGACAATACGTTTAACTGATCCATTCTTCAACATCATATCAATTACAAGGCTATGCTCTGGCAATTCATTCGCATTTTGCTTTGACTGTGATACCTGTTGCAAGTGTTCCTGTTACATTATCTGCACCATAAACTTCTTTCAAAACTTCTACATTCAAAGCTTTCAATCAATTTGAATTTGAATGTATCTTTCTTCATCCGTTTGTGATGACAATACTGTTTGACCACCCATGCTTTGACTTCTTCGCTTTCTGGAGAGTTTTCATTTGTCAATCCATCTTCAGAGATATACCCCAAAGTTTTTAAAAAGCTTCATTAAGTGCAGTCTTAGCATCTTGTGGTAATGCTGTTTTAGTGGTGCGCTTGATACTGCTCCACTAATATTCGGTTTCGCTGCTGTTACGTTTTGCTGATGTTGCTGCTGTTGTAACCATTTGTTTTCTCCTCTTCCTTCTGTATCTGAACCCATGAGTTCCTCCTGTTAAAAATAGTTAATATCGTACACCGCTTGATAACGATATTTTTGTGTTTCTGTATCCGTGAAGTTGTAATCACTGTTGTGATGCACTCCACTCACTTCATTGACCGTTACAAGCTGTTCAACTGTCTTTTTGACGGTTTCATTTAACTCTGCAGCCTTTTTGAAGTGAAGCGCATAGCTTTGAAAAAGCAAACGTGGCAGAGTGTGTGTAGTCACTACCACCACTTCCAGTCTTTTCGATGATTACAAAACTTTCTGGCATATCTTTTTATGCTCAAAAAAAGACGGAACTTTTAAGTTCACGTCTAAAAATTTTTTTATGACAAGTTCAATCATTTTAGTGCCTTTAGTAAAATATTGTGTTTAGCATTTTTCATGCTTTTTATGTCAGTTGTACTAATTTTGGCATTAGCACGTTTTTGACCAGGAGATACAGTTGGTTCAAATCCATCTCCTGCGTTCTGCCACCGCTTGACCTTTTTCTTGTAATAGACCCTGCATTTCTCTGATTTTAAAAAGTGCTGAAACCCCAGATGGATTTAAAGTGAATTTCATCTTACTCATAAGTTTCAACCATCACTTTCTTGTTCCAGTCTAGTGGTATCATCGATTCAATTCCTCTAGAGGAATACCAATTGTACGCCATTTACGACCAAAAGAATATGACTGTCTTTTCTTTCCAGTCGTGCTGGTCTCCTTTTGGAATAGCTAAAAGTATATTCAGCTTTTTCCCAGTTAAGTTCACTTGTGTGGTGACATCATCTGTTGATGATGGTGCTACTAATACATTATCCACTTGGTTTCAGTTTCACGATAAATAGGATGACCAAAGTCATCCTTTCCATCTTCTACTGTATCCAATAATGTTATTGTGATTCCTTTAATCCGTCCATAGATATCAATCACCCCATATCTTTGTTTCTTTAGACCAAGACGTTTTAATTCTGAGTCTTTAATAAAGAGACCCCCCACCAGGAACTAGATAAGAGCCACTCACTGAATAGCCTAATGCACTCTCAGTGAATTGAGTCATCGGTTCCTGGTTGGTTGAGAAATCATTAAAGTACGAGCAACAACATCGACTGTTACGGATTTTTCAACACTGGCATAAGAATAGTCTTCACTGACCATGATGTCTAAATCTTTTGCCGATTTTTCTAGCTTCAACACGTAGGGTTATTTGATACAACTTCCAACAGTGCTTCAGCTCGTTTACGTTCATCAATTTTTAACGTTCGCCTACAAGACTTCCAATTCTTCGACTGTTGCAAAGTTCTTCATTCTTATTCCTCTTTAGCTTTAGCTTTTTCTTTTCTACGACAAGTTCCCAATCCCTGAAACTTCGCATTCGGTTGAGATGATTACACCTGTCTTTTTATCTTGGTATAATGCCATCCAATACCTACGCTTTCACACGAGCAAAGGCATCAGCATCAAGGATACCCCAACCGATGAATGCTTCAGCACGTAGTAAGATTTCATTATAAAGCTTTCAAGTCACGACCTGCACCGTCTGGATCCCCGTATTCGATAATTTCCATAGGAATGTTTTCAGCATATCCCCATTTGAAGCGATTTTGGAAGTCACCCACGATAGCGTGGTCAGTTTCTCCAGCACTACCTACTGTAGTAAGAGTTTTATTAATATCTGATTTCATACCGTAGAATGAATCTGGGTTTTTGACCAAAACGGAACTCTGGGTATTGTGCTACACCATTTACTTTAATCTTAGCAAGCGCCTGTCCTGCTGCTGGTGAAAGAGCAAGTCCTGTTACTTCTCCACCTTTTGCTACGATTGTTTGGACTGCTGTTTCAATGTTTTCTTCAATCTATCTTCTGCATAAGTAACTACACTTTCAGTGACCACACCATCAAATGAGTTAGTTTCTTTGAATGAAGCATTTGTAAGACCTTTTGGTTCAAGACCGTGGATAGCTGCAATATCAAAGGCTTCTGCAATTTTCTTAGCGAATCCATCTGCGAATTGTGAAAGGTATTCAATTTGTTTTAGCTTAAACATACTTAAATTCATCAGTAATACGTGCTTGATAGACGAATTTAAGAGGTTTAATGACCTTAGATGTAAGAACTGCTTTTCCAGCGCCTTTTGGTTCACCTTCACCTACAATTTGTGCATTGCCTTCTAGGTTGAAGATGAATTGTTCTACACCGTTAAATGGAATTGGTGTTTGGTTTGAAAGTTTAGCAAGAACAGAGCGCCCTTGTACTTTTGAAATAAGTTCTTTTACGAGTTCAGGTTTGAAAAGTGTTGATTGTTTAAGTGAATTGTCTACCATGTTTATTTTCCCTTCTTAATTAGTTAATCCTTGAAGCATTTGCTTCATTTGTAAATATTTGCTATCTCCAACCTCTGGTTCGAGATTCTTCATTGGTGCAACTGGTGCACTTGTTCTGATAAGTCCAGCTAAACGCTCTGCGTCTGCATTTAGACTTTCTTCGTCATTTCCTGTAAACGGTCAGCAAAATCAAAGGTAAGCCATTCTGTCAAAAGCGATTCTCGTGCGTAAAGCACTTGACTCAAACCAGTTGCCAGCAACGCAGATCAGCAATCGTTTTTCCAGTGTCTTCCTTTGATTGATTAAATCACCAATGGTTGACTTCAATCCGTTGTTTTCCGTTTCTAGTTCTGAAACACGAGCTTTTAAATCTTCATAATCACTAAATTTTTCACGCTCACGTCTGATACGTTCTTTAATGATGTGGTCGAGTTCTTCTTGTGTTTCGATTGGTTTTAAATTCTGACATTCTCATGTCTCCTTTCTCTGCTTCCCCGGCAGTTCGAGTATTTTATATATAAAAGCGGTCGTAAGACTACTTGTTTTTAATAACTGATTTTTGCTTTTCTTGGTTTGGTTGTAACGCAAGCCCAATGCGCAAGCAAGCGCTATCCATCAAGGAAATATCCATATCAGCGAAGTGAGAACGATACCCAAAACCACCGTTTGCAGACCGATGTTTCTTTTCTCACAGTTTTGTACAACTTTCTCAATGATGGTTGTCCACTATGGCATAAGGTCTTTGATAGATACCTTGTTCCTGCACGGAGTTGGCTACGATGATTTCTTTTTACTGTTGGTAAGATTACATTTTTATTTTGTAATCTTTCGGTTCTTCATCTAGGAGTTTTTCTGACCACTTGCACCATCTACCACTACGGTTGCTATTGATGCACGTTTTTAGAAAAATCAACAATCCATTCATTGCCATTTCTGACTGACTGACAGTCAATTGTCTCAACAAACACACGATCATCTATCTGCGAACTGCCACGCTTAAAGCGACATTTGCACCATCCTGACCATACTTGATACCGACAAATAACGCCTGTAAATTCAGGAATGTGGCGATACTTCCAACTCATTCCACTCTGTTTCAGATATGGCTGATTTTTGGTTGTATTGTGGCCAAAAACCTAAACGCTGAACGTTATGGTCTAACTCATCATCACCTAACTCAGCTTCAATCTTACGCTCGTTTGAGTGGTATCCCATAGATGGATTGGTTGCATACCATGCCTCCACATCGTCTATTTCTCTTTCTTCAGGAACAGACCATTCAGCCCAACCTGAATACTTACCTTTACCAAACAAGCAAGCCTTACGGTAATCTGTAAAGACAGTACCATTAGAGACTGGAGTAGGTGGTGTACCACACATAACAGTCATCGGATTATCACTGTCCGTAACCGTATATTTAAGAGCAGATTCTTGCTCTTTTGTGTACTCCTGCGCCTCGTCAATAATGAGTAAGTCGAATCCTTCCCCTAGACCACCATTAGATGTTCTGGTTCTGAATTGTACAACTCCACCTGTTTCATACAACTCAATTCTTTCTTGACCTTTAGCACGAATAGAATTAAAATACTCACCATCTCTTATATCCCATTTTTTCAAGGTATCTTTTGACCTTTTCAAAAGATGAATGAGATGTTGAAATACGGTGAGCAGTGATAGTATGTTCAAACCATGATGTAAACCCCACAGCTCTAACATGTAGTAGAATTTCTGATTTACCATTACGACGAGGGATTGAATAACCAAATTTTGATGTATCCATAGCCCGTCTTTAATGACAGCCATAATAGGGTTCTAATAAGTTAATTTGCCATTTGTAACATCCAAGGCCAGTCTTTTCATAGATATCTATCGCTTCTTTTGCTCTGGATTTTTCTTGACGTATTTTAAAAATTACCGATTCCGTAGGATTTTGACTGCCTAACTTGGCCATACTTTAAATCCTTTTCAATCGTATTTGCATGATAACCCTGTCGCTGGGAGATATTGGATCACCTCCGTCCCTAACAGTGATTGTTCTTTTTCATCTCTGTTATCGCCTCCAAGTCTTTTTCCAAAACATCTTGTTTTTTACCACTTTTCAGGGTCGTATTCTGTTGTGCACTTCATCTGTTAGTGTCTAGCATAAACATTTTTAGGTACGATTAGGATAGGAATACGTGCCCTCAATACTGACACCATTCACAACCACTTAACGCATGACGGATGATTTCAGGTTTCAATCCTGCTTTATAATGAAATTCTGCATTTGACTGAATAAAATCATCTACAATACTTTGAGTAAAATTGACAATCGGTTCATCTACCAACCATGCTATCGTATCAAAGCTTTCTTCACTAGATATGACGATTTACAAAACCATCTATCTTATCTTTATTTAATAATGAGTGTTTGAATTGCAAGACCTATTTTTGCCTTGGTATTCAATTCTTTTTGAACACTAGCTGTATAACTACTCACAATCTCATAATTTCGCCCTAATACGTCCTCTAAGAGCCTTTTTAGCGATATTGTAATACATTTTACCGTCTGGTAGTTTATCAGCGCTTATAGAAGCTCCTAGAGCCTTAGAAAGAATTTCACCAATTTCAATCGCAAACTCATTTGCTGTTTTTGTAAGTTGCTTTTTGAGCTTCCAACGTGGCAAAAAGCATTTCGGATATCTCACTTTCTCCATCAGCAAGCTCAAATTCTACTTCTTGCAGGAAGCTTAGGTAGTACATCGATCTCATCATTCATCTACTTGCTCCAAAAACTTTTTGTTCTGTCTAGCATTGCTTCAGCTTCACTAGGACTGATACCGTTGATACTAATAAAGAAATACCATTTTCTTTCGATAAAACACCTTTTTGGTAGTTACTCAAAAGAGATGTAATTTCGTAAGTAGAAATAATTCTATGCTTGTCCTCCGCTACATTGGATGATGGTTGTGGTTGTTGTTGATCTCACAACTGGTTTAGCATTCATATCTCCAACAATACCAGTTAAATCTCTGATAGCTGATGCTGTAATATATCCTGGTAGAGCTTGGTTAGTTTCACACACACCATCACCAATCAAAGTCATCATATTAGCATCTGCTTCAAATAATGGTTCGCCACTTGACTGTTGTTTTTAACAAATTCATCACGGAAATACGGATAATCATCACGTCAAGCACGCTGCTACGTATGCTACATTCTGCAAACCAGAACCAAAGGGAACGCTGAGCCTTACGACCTGCAAGTCGTAAATTTTCATAAGCTTGCCTTGATAGCCTCGACTGATGATGGATTGTCTGATGGAAATCCAAGGTCATCCAACGTCAATCCTATCTCACCAGCGAAACAAGATGCCAGCATCTTGAATTGGTCAACCAATGGACTCATGCTTGCTGCATTGAATTGCTCTACCATTCGGTTTATCACCATTCTCATTCGCTGAAATTGTTAAGAAACTAGAAATAGTTGCTTTTAACTTTTCGATTGGCTCTGCATCTGGATCTAAACCAACAATGTATTTTTGTGGCCACGAGTAGAACTCACTAGCAATCATCATCTTTTCAAGGGTATCTTGTGCTAGTTTTTGCAATCTCATTCCTGAATTAGTCACTCGACTGCGACCAAAAGGTCTAACTGCATCGGGTCTATGAATAACAGGCACTAACAAAGGAATACCTGTTGGATTTTTCGACAGAATAAGGCGCTTTTTCCTCTTTTTCAATCAAAATGAGTCGCATTCGGTTCCAAAAATACGCTTCTAGAATAGGTTGTTTATTATCATCCCTTGCTAGTACTGCATACCCTTCTGTCAACAATCCATTAATAGGGTCAATAATACCTGTCGCATTACTTGATTCAATAACTTGTAATCTCACTTCATCATTTTGACCACTGGAGATGTAAACACAGCGCTCATGCCAGGCCAATCAAGGAGGATAAAACCACGCTATCGAAGATCCTGCTCTGGGTTGACTCTGTCTCAAAGATGCTCCATGACTTGATATTGGTCAAGTATCAAACTCCCTAAAACTACTAATCTATCAAGCCTAAAACTGTCCACCCTTTGGTTTGTCCAACCTAAAGAGATTTTAAATTGCCTCTCGATTTGAGGGTGGAATGAAGTAATTTCCAATCTGATTATTGAAACTATTCATAGAATAGTGGTTGCATCGTTCATTCACACTCTGATTGGTGTGATATCATCTCCTACGAAGATACTCAATTCCTTTTAAACTCAATGTATGATCCTTTCCTTAATTTCGCACGAAAAATGTACAGTGACGGTGTGAAGCTCTCAGGCTCTGCCCAGGTGGATCAAAGTACCCCTATTGTCACATTTGCTCTTTTCTCTCAATCTTGATATTTTATCCAATCTACCGAATGTGGCAGATTCCTATTTCCAATTGTTGCAGAATTGGTTTTTCATTCACAAAACCAACTTGTCAGACTTTTGTCTATTACACTGCCAATGAGCCAATTGTAAGTTGTTGATATCTGAAGGATGTCCATTCTTATTAACTGGAACAATGTGATCTATGACTGGACTCAGTGGATGTGGATACTTCAAACTTTTATCCACTGGATTACCACAGATACCACAAGTATTCTTTGTCTTTTAAGATAATCTTTTTATTCTTTTCAAAAAGCTACACGATGTACGCCAGTTCTATCTTGCCTCATCCCTCTCCCTTCCAACACAAAAAGCCACACCTCTGTGTGACTTAATGTAAGACCTCTCATGAGAATAGTGGGATTTGCGCCCACTGGCATCCATGCAGATGTCGACGAATCCGCTTATGCAAGGACTAGTACCTTATCTCTCCTATGAGAGACCTATTATTCCTAAGTAAATAGACGGTAACTGAGATGGAAAAATAAAATAAAACAAGGAGGCAAATCACCGTGAAACGTTATCTCACGTACCGTCTATTCGATACTATCATAATAACACTTTAAAACTCATTTGCATCATTACTATCAAACATTTTAGAAAGTTTGACTAGAGATTTGTCACTCCTGGCTCGTTGGATGGTAGCTGGACCACAATTCAGTTTTCTTTCCACTTGATTCCAAGATATAGCCATCTATATAGAGCAGGCGCATCACAATATTTTCAATTGGTTCTTCTAGAGCTTCGATAGCTTTAATCAATTCCTCTTGCTCTTTATACACAATAGCTCGATTTCACGATAAAGTTCTAGACAGGGCTGATCAATAGCCCTTGATATTCATTTTCCTCAGTTCTATTATCATTATCTGACTTTGGCATACTATCAAAAAGACTGTCCTTTGACAATACCAGTTCTCTAGATTGATAATTTACAGTAAGGATTGAATTTTTAATATTTTTAAATCTTAGCTTGAGTTCTTTTCTCAATAGTTTTCCTCAAAACTTCCACCTCCATTCCAAAGTATGAGCAGATATCTTCTAATGCAATCCTGACGGAATCTTTCCTAACTCCCAACTTACGGATAGAATCTTTACAAAACCCAGTTTCACGACTCAATTCCGCTGTGTCATTCCTAATTCATTACGTCTTTCTTTTAATCTTCAGCAAATGGGGTTTGTTTTCTTTCTCAAAAATAACTGTGGATCCAATTTCATCCTCTTCACACATTGTTAGTATCTTCCCACCATCTCGAGAGGTTGCGCAACCTCTTTCTCCCAATGACATCACCGCTTCGGTTGTTACATCCGAATATCTGCGCTGCTAGCTTTTATTAAACCTTTCGCTAATCTCCATAGTTTGAATTGTTCTGCAAATGTTATTTTATTATTGGTCATTCTCCATTTCCTCAATCAACCAATCAAGGTTCTTTCTAGCCTTCTTCAAATCTTCAAGACCGTTCTTCTTCTGGAATCGGAGTAAATACTTGATAGCATTCCCCCAACACCATGCAGCCTTACCTGGCAAGTCGCCAATAAAGTTGTCAATCACTTCAATGGTCTCAAGACCTTTTGAGCCTTGATAATGACTTGGTTTGTTTACATTTGTCAATCAGGTTTCATTATTCATCCCCGTCCTTGTTTTCTAAAACGGCATCCTGTATAAAAAGTGTTGCCAATCTTTATAGTGCTTGTATTCTTTGGCTGTCACTTCAAACGTTTCTTCAACGTGCTTATTTCCTGTATGTCCAGAAACGACTAGAATATATCTTCTTTTGGTTCTTGTTGGTACAAGTACGAACTTTTCCCTGTCGTAACAGGTATGAATATTGTGTGAGGTTCATCAATGTACTTGTCTATAACCGTTCCGCTCGAAACTCGTCAGACATGCTACGAGCAAGGATGCGAATAAAACAACACATAGGATTTTTAAAATATCTCATTCCTCGACCTCCAAAAGTTCTTGATTTTCTTGGATGTTGCTCTATGACTTTGTAGTATGGTAAAAATTCCTTTGTGATGTCAACTGATAGGTACGACTTAGCCCATCGCCGTACCAACGACCTTTGTCTTTGTCACTCTGACGATAAAGGTATATTCTGTTTGTATCTGATGATGCAGGATATCGCCCTCAAAAACTTCTGTACCTTCCTTGTCGACTAATCCTGTTGATTGCATGAGCTCGATTTCGTCAGGATAAGCTGTAATATGATCATTCATGACTGCGTCATTTAGTTCAAGTTCTTCAATGCGACTGTCTTGGAACCACATGTTTTTATCGACATCATTCTACCAAGTTCATTATGCCACGCTCTAAATCTTGGAATCATCTGGCAAATCCTCCTCTTTCACGAATGAACCATCAATCCAGCGACCTTTACGGTCTTTGATTTCTTGGTAAGCCAGTTCAAAACATTCATCGAAATCATGAAATCCAAGATTTTTAGATATCCAATACAGCGTACTAGATTGTGTCTGCACATTTCCTTGCTAGCAAATCCTTGTGAGAGTTGAAACTCACTAATATTTGCATTGATAGAGATGAAGCTTTCCATCACATCTTTTTTTCGGATATTATCAGACTCTTTAAAAATCTGATTCACATCTTCCTTGATTAGTAGTGCTAGACCTACAATCACTACTGCACAATCTCCGATACTATCCTTCATAAGCTGTTCGTTCTTCTTTAGATAACCAGCGCATAGCTCACCGAATTCTTCACTTAATTTAAGTGACTGTTTGTCCAATCGTCCACCGTTTTTCTAAATCACGATCAATAAACCATTTATTGTTTAACATTTTCTAGTGTGTTCATCTGTTTTGGTCCCTATTCTCCTGTTCATCAGATACCTCTGATATCTTTATCTCAAATTTGTGCCTGTCAATAGCGAACGTCCTGTTACTTCCCAACAAATTCTCATCTTTAATAATTGACTTTGCTGTATTCAAAACGAGCTGCCCCACTTGAAAAACAAAAGCAAGTTCTTCTAACTCTTTTTCTTCCATCTAAATTTCTACCTCATCTCCAATTTCTGTATTATTGTACTTCTGTTCACTCACCACAAACACATTCCCTGTTAACCGTGATAGTGAAAAGATTTCGATTTTTCGTTTATCTTCAACCTTGCCAGTGATAGCGTATTTACTATCAGCGTGATAAACTAGCAAGGGTTTCTGTGCTTCACGTTGCATGAATAATAGACAAGTAGCGATAAGACCATGCAAGCAAGAAGCGAATTAGTGTGTCTTTCATTCTACTTCCACTCCTAACTCGACTAACTGTCCTTTTTAAATCCTCGATTGTTTGCTCTAATGCTTTTTATTGATTGCATCTGATAAAATTTCAGACGTAATATACATTCGGATTAGGTTCACTCATAAAAGAAATATTTTTCAATTATTAATCTGAATTTTGTTTTTGTTGCTCTTTTAATTAGTAACATCTTTTTCGAGTGGTGTTGGCTTCCAAGAAATAAACTGTTCCAACTCTTCAATTTGCACTCTGATTTTCTTCTGCTTTTTAATTCCTCTAAAATCATCACTCCACCTCTCCTCAATTTCAATACCTTCACAATCAAACACCCAGCTGAAGCCTAAATCTTCTAATTTTTTCGGGTGAATTCTGTTTAATTTGCTTTGTAAAAATCCCAAGAATTTTTCATCTTTAGCACTTACAAGATACTGATCCACTGCTTTTATGTCTCACCCAATACCGCTTTTCTTCCTCGACCCTCGTAGCCGAAGAGTATAGCTTTTATCAATCTTTTTCTGTTTTTACACAAAACATCTTCCGTCAAGTCTTTCATCTCAATATTATTATTATCTGTAATTTGATGTCCCCAGCCTGCTCTTGATACATAATATAAAGCCTTTGTAATATCTGAGTCTCTGTCAAAATTAAACGTTTCAAGGAATTTTGCTTCTTCCTCAGATACTTTTGACTTTCTTTGGTTCGTCTAGTTGTTCTAAATCTTGCAGAAAAATTTGACGGGCTTTTTCTGCTCCTGGAGCATACCATACACCTTCAAGTTTTTATGTTTCTCAATCAATTGTTGTACTTTCATCTTCCAACCTCTTTAATTCTTTCTCATAGCCTTTCAGCTTCTTCTTCCAAAAATCTCTTTCAGCAGCTCTCATGTGTACCGCTGATTTCTGACTTGGTTTCTTCAATTCTTCAATCTTTTCTTCAGCTACTTCGATTGAATGTTTTAAACCTTTGATTATATCTTGGTTAATTGTACTCATTCGAATACCTCGTTCAGTTCTTCAACTTCTTCATTATGGACAAACGGTTCAAAGGCTAACCGTCCGAACCCTTTATCATCTACACCGTCCCTTGTGTCAGTCGCATATTTTAGAAATAATGCTTTCTTACACACATAGCAGAGAATGGAACTTTTATCAGGTTGTACCTTTCTGATATAACATTCTCCACAAAACGGACATTGTACGTCAACTTTCATTCACTATCTCCAGTGCTTCTTCTAAACTACGAGCGACTCCTGCTTTCGCACCTCGCCCTTTAACTACTTCAATAAATTTTTTCTGTTCTGGTCGAACACGACCTTTTTCATTTTTAACTTCGATGTAAAAGATTTGTCCATCTGATCTAAAACCATATAGGTCTGGATGCCCTTTTTGGTAATCCAGTATCGAACCACCGACCATCCATCATTCTTACTTTTCCGACATTTGTACGAAAAACCATGTGACCAGCTTTAGACAATCCAACTCTAATTTCATTTTGTATTTCTTGCTCTGACTTCAAATTACCTCCCTATGTTACCGTATTGCATTTTTAGAACGGTAACAAACAAAAACTCAGTTATATCAAGGGTTTTCGCCATACCTATTTGTTACCGTTACCGTTGTCTTTTCTCTTTTTATATATATTTTATTTATTTATTTTTATTATTTCAATAGAAAAGAAAGGTAACACGGTAACAAACATAAAGCAAAAACCCTTTGATACATAAGGCTTTTAAATATTGTTACCGTAGTATAAAAACATACGGTAACTTAACGGGTTAACGGTAACAAATTCAAACCCCTGATGTAATCATTTGACTTTTCATCATCCATCCAAGAAAATCCAGTATAATGTTTTTGGGTACATCGACTGAGGGAATGAATTGACTCGAAGGCCTCATTTTCTTCTTCACCCATCCATCAGGTATATTTTTACCAATTGTGTTTCAAATTTACGTTTTTGTTAATTTTGTGACTCCTCATCTCTGCACCATTCCTGATACAACCACCACAAAAACCTGGAAGGGAGGCGCGTGATTGGAATTTATCAAACCATTCATTGACGAATGCCTTGACCGTATCGTTTGACTCTTTGAAATCTTCTAAAGCTTCGAGTGATGCTTTAGGTTCAATAAATCTATCGAATGAAATTTCAAGAGCTTTCTTCAAGACATATTCCAAGACTTCATCACGATAGATATAATCATCTTTGATAGCCCAGTTATCTTCTTTACTAGAAAAATGACTTTCTAAAAAGGTATGATCCCGAATCGTCTATACGTTCCATTGGTTTTTATTCTTTGAATCTAGGCAACTCATTTGTCGACTGGATAACTGTTTTTCTAAAAACAGTTGTATAGGTTGTTTATTTTTCTTCAACCAAGACTGGCTCACCAGTCACCACTGAGTTAAAGTTTGAAGATTCATCTACATAGATACCAGCTTGGACATCATCTCCGATGATCACTGTTTTACCTTCAATCATTGATAGTGCAAAACGCTCTGAGAATTGATTGAGTTTTAAACTCGCTACATTCCCTCATACCGACAAGATTAGTAATAAGCTGTTGAACCGTACCCTTACCGTCATTCCCTCACCGACAAACTAGATTGATTTTTCGATAAGAGTAGTTTCCGTTTAGACTTTGCTGAGATAACTTGCCAGATGAGTTCTACAAGTTCTTCATCCCCACTCATAGGTCAAGTAACCAACTATCAATATCCCACCCATCTATTACAGGAGATTTTTGCAAAATGGTCATATTCCGTCCCAATAGTTGAGAATGCTACAAACTCATGTGTAAACCCTTAGTAGTTTTTCTCTTTTTGTCATAAATGCCATTCTTAACTAAGATAAAGCGTTTAGGGTCTTTATATGCACCGATTGAGAAATCGCATGAAAAACCTTCGTGTTGATTTAATCTTGAGTAGATGCAAGCATAAAGAGAACGTTCTTTGACTTCGCTTCACTAAAGTTTTGGTTCTAGTAACCGAATAATTTTATAAGCAAAACTAGGGTCTTTGTGATAGTATCCATGGTCTGGATCATAAATTGCTACACGTTCATTTGGTAGGTTCACGATGTGTAAAAATCTGCTCCATCCCTTGCTACTGCTAATTCAGTCAACCGTGTAGGGTGGGTTGCTTTTTCTTCTCGTGTACCATACTGTGTTTCTTCCCACTTTACGTTTTCAAGCCAATTCTCCTCGATAATTTCGACAAGCTAAACGAATTTCTCCAGTCGTTTGCTTTTTCAATAAACGCTGGATGTTGTATAACTTTACTTTTGTATTCTTGCTTTATTGCTTCAATGTTCACTGCCACCTCGTCTATCCATCTCCTTTCTAACCATGCTTTCAAATGTTCTATCTACTTCATCCGTTGGTAAGCTGTCTGAAGTATAGTGATTGGCTATTTTTGCAAGTAAATATACTGCATCTACATCCACCCCTCTCATTAAGAGACCACCAATAAAACTGGCAAGAGCGTTATTTCTACCACCTTTATCACCTAAACCGAAAACGACTTGCTCGAATAATTTTGCAGTTTTACTTGAAAATTCTCCTCGACTGTAATCGGTTGTGAAAGTTAAGTGGTTCTTTTTGCTTTTTGGATGTTTGTAGGATTGCAACTATTTCTTCTTGCTGTCAGCAATCACATCTGTTGTTTTATCCCAAACATATTTTCCTTTTTGGACTATTGCTTGGTGCGACTAATACATAATTGTTTTTGTTTGCCTTGATATCAATACCAGGTTTCACACGAATATCTTGACTTAACTCAACCCCTTTTGGTTTTTTTAAGAAAGATATGCTTCCCACCACTAGGGGTTGTAGTAGTCAAGGTAGTAGGAATATACTGTGATAATTCCCACTCTTTTTAAGGATTCATAATTCATTCTCTGTAGACTGATACATCAATATCAATCACAAAGAAATCGGTTGTTCTTACTGCAATATTTGCATCTGGTTGTTCATGCCAAAAACCTTCTGATTTCATCCTCAGTAAATGTTTTATCTTTAAATTTAGTGATTGCACGTTTACTTTTCTTATCGATTGGGATGACTGAAAAACCTAGTTTTTGATAATGAAGGGCGTAATCTACCATCCCAAATCCATGCTTAGAATGGCAAATCTAAGTCATTGTCTTTTTAGTTTGCGCTGGTTCAGAGTGTTACCGTTCCAGAGTAAGCTGGTGATTCAGACTGTTCCATTTTCTCGATATTCAGGTTATCGTAGGTCTTACCGTTGTATTCTGACTGTTCATTTTTACAGTCACTTTCAACGTATTTTACCAATGATAAGACCTAAGAATTGTTCAGTGTATTTACTTCAACCCTTCTGGGGATTTTTAACTGCTTTAGAATATCGTTGCAAAGCCCACTCTGGATATTGAAGAGTTTGTTTTATTGATCCATACTTTTATCAAAGATTAGGTTATTACGGAATTTCTGTTGGAAGTCATCACGAATTTTTAAACGAATGTCTAAGAAATCTGTACCACTTTGACTAGCTGCCTGTTCTGCTTGAGCTACTACTACTTCATATGTTCCATCTTCGATAGATGAAAATTGTTCTGCTGCTTCATAATTTACTGAAAAAGTGCCATGTTTATTATCTCCATAAATTTAATCTTTTTGCTTGTGCCACATCCAACCTGGTTTGTAGCCATTGAGTATACGGAACGCTTTAAGTTCCGATAAGTTCTTACATCTTGTGTATCTTTTTCCATAGGTCATTACACGACGATACACAATCGCTTCTTCTTTTCTGACCTCTATCTTTTCGCCTTGAATGGTAATAAATTCCATTCCTTGATTGATTTTTCTAATTGAACATCTGATTTTTCACGTTCAATATCCTCAATCGTTTTCTTCTTAATCACTTCTGCATTGCAGTATGGACAATGACCGTCTTCTAATTGGTCTCTCCAAAATGTTGCGAAACACTCTTCACAAGTTACTGTTGACCTCTCAGATGCTTTCTTTGTTTTCTTTGACCATCAAGTGTCCAGTCCCCTATCATCGTTTGGTAAACCGTGTCTATATGGTTACCTACGTGATCAATTAAATTGCACGTTTGCTCTCTCTGGATTTAATGCCCTCATAGCAAATTGAAGATACAAGGAAAGTGATGCAGTAGGTCTTAACATGATACAAACATCTACATTTGGTAAGTCACTACCTTCTGTGAAGAGATTGACATTAACCATAATAGTTAACTTGCCCTCTCTAAATGCTTGCATAAGGCTCTCTCGTTCGCTCTGTGGAGTTTTTCCACCGACTCACACCTGATTGATAGCCATGCTCAGAAAAATCGCTTAGAAACCCTCTCAGCGTACTCTACGCTATGGGTATATACGATAGCTTGTTTTTCCTTTCGCTAATCGTTCGTAGTGGTCGATGTAATCACCGTATTCTGTTTTGAAATCGAGTGCTTCGTCGACTGAGTGATTAGATAAATTCTCCAGAACGTTTTTTAAGTTTAGCTAAATCCAGTAGGTTTACTGAATAGTAATCAAACTCAGATATATTTCCGTGTTCTTGTAACCAACGGATTGACTTTCCTACGACTAAATCATCTGCTAGATCATGAAATCCAGAGCCATCTAATCGGATTGGAGTTCCTGTAAAGAATAATTGAGTTGCATTTTCAAAGTGATTTAAAATTGTCTGATATTGTTTTGCTTTTAATGTGATGAGCTTCATCTACAAGGATTACATCTACCTCAGGCAGTTTATTCAATCTACGTACAATACTTCCAACCGTTCCGATAATAACGTTGTCTAGGTTCACTCCTCCACGCTTAAATGTTTCGTGGACTTGCTCATTGATTTCTTTTCTATGGCTAAAAATAGAACTGTTTTATTTTTATCGGTTGCATTTTTAGCTATGAAAGACTATCACGACTGTTTTCCCTGAACGTGGTGGTGACTGTACCATGATTTTACGATTGCCTGCCTTCATGGATTTGATAATATCAATTATCAGTTCCTTCTGGTAATCCCCTGAGCGAAAAAGCTCATCTACCTTTACACCCCTTCCTATCATCGAGACGGTTCTTAGCATATACACTTGCAGAAGGCTGCAGGATAAACCCACGAACTTCCTCACCGTCGTCTGTTGTCTTCTTAACCAAACGAGCAACCACATCTGTCAAACCGAGGAAGTTATTCAAGATTTTACTCCGAATGTCTGGCATAGCCCCTGTTGTAAATCATGCCATTCTCGTCTGACCATTGGTCTAGATGTTTCCCATGCAGTGAATACAATCCGTCAACTGCAAAAAGCGCTCGTAAACTATCTAAGATTGTGAAGTCAACTCTTTGGTAATCTGCTTGTGTTGGTACTCGATGGTTTTTCCATCTCGTCCAAGATTAGCGAGGCAAGCTCTGAATAATTCAGAAACATTATCGACTACGATCGTGTCGTATGGCTGACCTGCTCCATTCAGTAGTTCTTTAACCACTGATAACCATTCATCCCAAATCTTATGCGTATCGACATCTGCAATATCAATGTTAGGATTGCCAGCTAAGACCTTTGCTGACTTATCAATATTGATAACCAATGTCTTTCCTGGAATGAATGAAATTGCAGTTGTTTTCCCAAAGCCTGGATTTCGTAAAATCAGATAACAGGCATCATTATTTGTAAATTTCTGTTGCTTTAGTGATTTTCATCCTCAAATGCCTCCGTTAAAGTTGCGCTTGTGTCATAGCTTGCTCGAACTTGTCTTTTTTTGTTCTTCCAATAGTTCTTTCACAAGTTCTTTTGGTACTTTATCTTCATACCGTTTCAATACTTCTTCCACTGCTAGATTGATTTCTTCTTCAATCTGTCTAGTGAATGAACAAGTATTGATCATCAATGAATAAGATATCTTGTCTCCAAACTTATCTGAATAATCTGGAGCGCATACCAATTCATATTTTTGAGTTAACGTAGAATCTCATCAGTCATACTCCCTTCCTTTAAATTCATTAACCAAATCTACGCTGCCACATTTCGGACATTCAATGATTGGATAACTATCGACATACTCGAATGTATTCCCACAATCACGACATCCACAATCCCATATATAAAGGTTCATGTTATTGCTCCCTTGTGGATATTTTCGATTTCTTCTAGCTTTTTCGACAAATTCGACATACGCTTTGTAAAAATCACCCGACTTTTTGCTATCCTTATATGCTTTTTTAATCAATTTGTCCCCATCACCATAAAAACAACCGACTCTCCATTTTTGTTGGATTTTGTATAAGTGAAATAACGACCGCTAGACCATGTATTTTTAAAGACAATGTAATCAGCGTTGCCGTATACCCCTAGCGTTGCCGGATACCTCAGCGTTGCCGGATACCCAAGCGTTGCCGTATACCCAAGCGTCGCCGTATACCCAAGCGTCGCCGGATACCTCAGCGTTGCCGGATACCCAAGCGTTGCCGTATACCCAAGCGTTGCCGGATACCCAAGCGTTGCCGTATACCCAAGCGTTGCCGGATACCCAAGCGTTGCCGGATACCCAAGCGTTGCTGTATACCCAAGCGTTGCCGGATACCCAAGCGTTGCCGGATTGACTTAAATTTTTTCACTCGCAACATATCCGCCTAACTCTCCTTTTTCAATACCACTAAATGAAATCAAGGCTTTTAATTCTGAAAAAGTTGTACTCCAAAAACGTGATTGTGTCATCTACTAATAACCTCATATCATATTGCTCCTTTGATTGTGGTAGTGTCTAGAAAGTCTTGTCGCAATCCTACGGGCGCTTGTGTGTCAAACGTGAATTTTTCTGTCGCAATTGCGAATGTTTTGACAGGCGATATTATTGAACTGAGTTGCGACCTTTGCTGGTAGACCTCAATAATTGCTTGGTCTAACATTTCTTTGTTCTTTCACTTGTCGTTGTCGTTTTTTTGTTCTTTGTTTTCAATGAACATCAATGCCACAGAATAAGCAAGTAAAGGTTGTTTGCGAATCCGAGTAATTGGCTTAAAAATGTTAGGGTTCTGTCATCCCTCTATACCTCTAAAAGTTTTTCCAAGTCAGCGATGCGCTGATACAAGATTTTATTTTCTTGTCGTGCTTCAATCAATTCTTGGTTCAAGTCTCATGCTACTACTCGCCAATCTTGATTGACTTCAATTTTTGTTGTTGAAAACCACTTTGTGAGTTTATCTAATAACTTCATGCTAAAACTCCCAATTGTTTTTCTTTCTTTAAGTTTTCCAACATTTCTGCTAGTGTTTCTTTTTTAGTACGGTAACGATTTCTGCTTTTCCATTTAACGAATAATCTAAAAACCCTTCATAGTTGATAAACACTAACTTGTGTGTTGGATTATCAATGAATTGTTTAAAGTCTGATGATCTCGCACTTTTCTGCCCATGTTTTTGAGAGTTGCTACTGTCAAGCCTTCCCACATTTGACAAAGGTGTTTGTAGTCGCCATGTGTGGCCTTTTCATTGACATCCACAGGTTTGTAAGTAATTTCTGCTTTAGGCATGGATTTTTCCTCTTTCTGTGATATAATTTTCTTGAATAATTTTCTAAGTGCCTGACTTCTTGTCAGGGTGCTTTTTGTTTAGAAATCTTACTTTCCATCGCCCTGAGTTCAATCTCATGGCTAACTTGTTTTGATAGCTTCTCACACGCTATTTTTAGCTTCTCTGATGTTGTATTCTCTCTGATAAAGTAATCAGCGAGTTCTATGATTTTATCTTCCATTCAACCTCCTATATATCAGTCTTGAGACCGATGTGATTCCTCCTTAATTTGATATAATAACTTTGACTAGGACCTCTCACTGTTTTAGTCAAAAAATCAACAGAAAGGAGCAATCTCATCGTCAAAAGACCTAACAAAAACCTGGAACAGACAATCAGAAACCTGGCCACTATGTAGAGGTGGGACCTCGTGGTGGAAAAGTCACTAATGGTCATACCGCAACTATCGGAAAAAGGTAGATCGGCTCCCTCCGACATCAGCTAAAGGCAACGGCTGGAAGAAAGTCTAATCTTCGTTTGCGTACAATCGTTCAATGGTTGTACGCTTTTTCCATAAAACAAAAGCACATTCCAAAAATATTTATTTGAATCCATGCTTCAGCGTAATCTTTCCCGTTACTTGCATAATGGGTTATATAATGGTGAATCATTTTCATTTCCCTCCTACTCCTAAATCAACCCAGCTTTCATCGATGCCTCAGGGACATCGCACACTCGGTTTTTAATTTGTCACTACCTTTTACCATATTTCAACAATTCTGAAATGGTGTTCTTTACTCCACAAGCACGAGCGAGGTGTGTTTGTGTCATTCCTTCTGAATTCAATTTGTCTTTAACAATCTGAATCCATTTTTGATGTTGTTGGCTCATCTCCAACCTCCTTTTTAAAAAATATTATCTAAAAAGTTAAGCGAATTCCTTGACAATTTTTAAATGAATGATTTAAAAATCAAGACATAGAGAAAAAGACCCACTAAAAAGTAAGGTTTACTCTATTCAAAACGGACGCCAATCAGTTTTTAGGTTTTTATAGTTGTCTATTTCGTTAACTCCTTTTAGCTTACGAATATTATTTTAAATTATTTATTTAACTTTGTCAACAGTTTTAATCATATAATTTAAAATATTTTTCGTAATGCTTAGAAAGGTTGATAAATCAATGTTTCTGACATTTGAAAGAATTAAAGAACTAGCAAAAACAAGGTCTTTTCTTTAAATGCCTTGGAAGAAAAAAGCTAGGATATAGTAGAAATACACTTTATTCATTAAAAACAAAAAGCTAGTACTGAAAGAATGCAAGAAATTGCTGACTTTTTCGATGTTTCTTTAGATTATCTTCTAGGGTCGTACTGACAATCCAGCTATTTCAAGTGACCTTGTCACTACTGCTGACGGTCAGTCGTTGACTTGTCTAATCTTCGTGAACGTGTGGTCTTATTTGATGGGAAACCACTATCAGATGAAGATGTAGACAGATTGCGCAGATCATTAAACTCTCTTTGGGGGTATCCGACATTGAAAGTGAATGAGTTACTGGATGAATACCAGGTCACACTCTATCTCTTCCCTGAGACCATGTGGGAGCGTAGAGGCTTCTATTTCCTGATGAACGCATCATTTACGTTAATAGGGATTTATCCACAGAGGAACGAGAAGAGGTCATTCTGCATGAATTAGGGCACATAAACCACGACCCAGCCAATTACAAAAAGGCCAAGCTATAGCAAATATGAGAACGAAGCAGACCGCTTCATGATTCGACTATCTCATCTCTGGAAGAACTCGCACAGTACGAAGTATCAGACTTCAACTGGCTCCAGTTTGCAGAAAGACACAAAAATCTCAACAACCGGCGAGGATATGATTCAGGAAGAGTTTTATAAATTAACTGGTAGTTAAATATTTAAATAAAAAGGAGTAAAATCTTATGGGATTTTTAAACAACGTTAAACAAGAATCATCATTTTCTACAGCTTCAGGAACGAATGGATTAAACTATGTCGTCCTTCAAGTCACTTTGAAAGAAAAATTCTTTGGAACAGGATCAGGGAATTTGACATGAACTGGAAGATGTAATCAATAAACAAGTAGCTAAAGGATATCGACTACATACTATTACTACTGCTACTGGTGGAAGTAAAGGCCTTGGTGGTGGAGACCGTATTCAAGCTACTATGGTATTCGAAAGAATTATATAAAAGTAAAAATCCTCACACTCGCCTGCAAGCTAGAATGTGAGGATGTACTGTATATAAAGATAGGCATTAAAAAGCCTCTTTTCTGTACCCATTTTAACAAAATAAAGGGGAAAAATCAATGTGGATGGAAGAACTTTCCAATGGAAAATACAAATTTTTCGAACGGTATAAGGACCCCTTATACTGAAAAATGGAAGAGGGTATCTGTAACACTCTGACTCACAGGATCATCCAGAGCTTTGTAAAAGGAAGCTCAAAAACTACTGGATGATAAAATAGAAAATGTACTGCAAAAGTTGACCACTGCTTCTGCTTTATTCCATACAGTTTTTTCTGAATGGTGGGAATTTCATCAGAAACAAATAAAAACTAAGCACATATAAGACTATAGTTAGCGACCCATAATAGAATATTAGACAAAAGCTGAAAAAGGCACTAAGATAGAGAATATGGATGTAAGATTGATTCAAAGATTACTTGATACTGAAGAATGGACTTATACACAAAAATACCGTGTAAAATCCGTTCTAAATGTCTTCTTTGACTATGCTATCGACCAAGGATTTATTGAAAACAACCCTGCAAGAAAAGCAAAGTTGCCTCGAAAAAAACAAAGTTTGCAGCAGATTAAAAATGCCAAAGATAAATACCTTGAACCAAAAGAATATAAAGCAATCTTGAAAGAACTCTATCGAAAAAGATATTACTCTGAGATATGCTCTAGCGTGTGAGTTTATGATTTTAAATGGTTGTCGTGTTGGTGAATTGGCTGGTCTTACACTAGACAAATATCATGAAAGAAAAGCAAAAACACTTGATATCCACACAACTTTCAATCGATGACATACCAGACGATGATGGACCTAAAACATTTGCTAGTTTTAGAACAACGCTTCTCACTGAAAGAGAAATTGAAATTCTTGATCAGATGATTGAACTTAATCGTTTAAGTGAATCGACTGATAAGAATTGGTTTAAGAGTGACCGTATATTTGTCACAAATACAGGTAAGCTGATTCATAGTTCTATCCTAAGTAAGTCACTTCTAAAGAGCAAATGAAAGACTTAAAAACCAATACCAAAACATATATCTCCACACATATTCAGACATACTACAATTAGTATTTTAGCTGAAAATAAAATCCCATTAAAAACAATCATGGATAGAGTTGATCATTCTGATTCCAGAAGTCACTACTTCTATCTATACCCACGTTACCAAAACATGAAAGATGAAGCAATCAATGTTTTAGATAAAGTTATGAAGAATATTATTTAAAAAGTTTTGCCCTTTTTATGCTCTTTTAATAAAGAAAAGCCCTTCGGATAAAATCCGAGGGG
>BNJV01002860.1_pt1 | contig 57180 bp, 74 predicted proteins | sample 8540591 | NCBI WGS metagenome assembly BNJV01 (sample SAMD00202457, study PRJDB9452) | human saliva metagenome | host: Homo sapiens | reverse complement strand
TTTTCTTCAGGTTGCACTGAAACAGAATGTTGCCAAATCTTCCAGTTTTAAAGCATTAGTTTCCATCAGAAGAAAGAACATCAGATTCTATTCTTCTATCATAATTTTTCAATCTCAACCTCATATTTGCTGATTTCCTTTTCAAATGAGTTATATAATTTCTTAAAAGTTCCACCACTAGACATTTGTACTTCTATTTTATCCAGGTCTTCTTCCATATTTGCTGTAAATTTTATGTTATTTATATCCTGGTTCTTTTCAGTTCATTTCTTCCTTCCAGATATGTCGGATGAAATCTTTTTCTATAATTTACATATTCCCTTGTTTCAGTGTTTCCTTTATTGAAGCATATAAGTTGACGGTCTCCCTATTCCTTCAGATTCCAGTTTTTTACAGGGTGTTGCTTCTACACAGATATCTTGTAGGAGCCTTCGTAATTCCTTCTTCAATATTAAGTTTTTTCTATATTATAGACATCACCTTCTTTAAATTACCCAAGGAAAATCAGCAGTTTTATTTCTTCCTCTTTAAGATTTTATAATATCCATCAAAATTGCTGTTTGTAGTTCCTCTAGAATTATAATTCACCATTTACCGTTTATCTGCATCTGCTCATATTCCATGAAAACAAACTGTGACTGAAATCTGTTTAATTAATTGCCTACAGCTTGTACTGGTCATTTGTCAGATAAGACTGTGTGCATCAGGTTCAAGATTTATGTCTGATGGTTATATCAGGTGCTATTTCCTGAGTCTCAGTGCCGGACAAAGTTTCTTATTCATCTTGAATCACAGATAACAATGCAACCGACTGTACTCTTCCTGCACTTGCATTTTATTAATAGTTTTCCATAACAATGGACTTATTTATATCCCACAATTCTATCAAGCAGTCTTCTGCCTTCTGTGCTAGATTTTCATTTTATGTTCTAAGTTTTTTATGGCGTGGCTGGCTGTCTTTTGTAATTTCATTCATTCTATTCTTTGTTTTCAGACTGTTAATATAGTGGATATATGCCATGCAATAGCTTCCCTTCCTATCTGATCCGATGCCGAATATACAGTTTAACGAAGCTTTTGACTTATCAATAGCTTTTTTAAGAACTTCTTTTATTACCTGGTATTTTGGGTTCAAAATTCTTCCATCTATTCCAATCTTTGTTTTGAGCGATCTATGACATGGCATAAGATGCCCGTAACCCATATCTTTCCAAGTATTTTTCCTATCGTCTTTTGCTTTAGAAGGCAGCTCACTATACAAGCTTTTTGCAAAATTACTCACCTCATAATTCCTTTACTCTTTGTTTCTTTATGTATGTTATGTTTTGACTTTCAATTTCATTTCATTTTGGCAAGTTTTTCTGAATTTTACTATTCTCGCCTTCTTTGCGGTTCCTGTTTCAGTTAGCAGTCCTTTTACTTTTAAAACTCATCAGTATTGAAAGCAGTTTATTCAATTTCAATGGCTCCTTCACTTCTTTCAAATAGACATTATTTTTGTTCTTATCATTGTCTGTCACTCATATTAAAATTTTGAATTTTTTCGTGCTTCCTCAGTCCAGTTCTTCCTTAACTGTTAAAATGATTTTTGTCTTCACAAGCTTGTCCTCTCTTGCTTTTCCTATTTTAAATCCACAGAAATTCTTTTCTTCTCTTCTCCAGTGATTTATAAGCTGTATTTTCTTTTACATGATTGTGCATCCTTCAGAGAGGATAGTTTATAAAGCCTGGACTGCAAATATTTCCTTGACCATATAAATCCAGTTCTGCAGTTATCAGGCTCTCAGATTTAAACTTTCTACTATAAGTATTCCATCTGATGGTCTTACTTTATTATCCTGTTCCTTTTAGGAAAATTCCATTTCCAGCGGTTTTGTTCCCAATGGATGTTCCTTTATAGTATTCCCTTTCATGTTTTCCCATAAAATCTTATTTTCATAAGGATATACAATATCAGGCACTACTACAGCTACAGTACTTCATCTTTCAACAGAGCTGAAGAGCTATGTGTCATTCCTTCTGCCAGACCATAGTAAAGGTCATTATATTCCAGTAACTCATGACAACTATCTCTCACATGCCTCTTACAAATTTGGCTTTCTCGTTTCCCACTACTGCAATGTTTCTTCTTTCATTATCAGTTTTTATTCAGTCCTTTTATTTTTAATCTATAAAGTTCTTTAACTTTTCCGGACCTCCTGGCTGTTTTGCATCGTCTTCATGCTATTTCTTTCATATAATTCTATTTATTTTCTAAATTTCTTATTTCTTGATTTTCCAGGTTTTCTTAGAATACTATTAAAAATCTGAAATTTCTTCAGGGAACAGTTCATCATATTTTCTATAAATATTCATTAGTTTCCTAATATGAGCTGACCTTCATTCCAGCTTCCTTCAATTTTAACCATCCCACAATTAACCCCCATTATTTTGCTTTCAGTTTTATTTCTAATATTTTTTTACTTACTTAGAAATCAGTTCATTTAATTCAGCTATCTCTTACTACTTCTGACTGATTTGATCTTGCATAGTAACAAGTATCCTAGCTTTAGAAATACTCCTTTTGCCTTATATGATCCTATTCCCAATTTTGCTTCAGCCTGATTAGGTGAAGTTGCCGGTATTCTATTGTAATAATCCTGTAGACTGGTCATAATATCCCAGTCTTGAACCTATAGCTGCAACAAATAGATTTCTTATATCTCTGACATCTTTTTATGTTACCGACCCTTTCATAAAGTCCATCCTTAAAATAAAGCTGACTAAGCTGATAAATTGAACTGGATTTTTGCAAGAACTGCACTTTCATAACCATTGTGTTTTAAACTTTGATCCATCTGAAACATCATCTGTCGAGTTACAATTGCTGTTCCTCAACATCTTCAACTTTTTGGTCTTGCCTCCAGATCCTTCTTTGCTTCCTGGTTTCGCCATTATCTGTTGTTTTGGAAGTTCCGGCTGGAGTATTATCTGTTTTCCTCCAGGATTGTCATGCTTTTCCTGTTTCCTTTTGTGCTTGTTTGCTTTTCAATGACTTTCCTTTACCATTACAAAGCTTCCCAGTATTAATATGGACAATATCATTATTTTCTTTTCATTTATTATCCTCAAAATGAAATTTTATTAATTGATTTTAGTCGTTCTAGGAAAGGAATTACGTCCCTTATATTTGTCATTCCTGTTTGTACATAAAGCATTCTGTCAGTCAAATCCTGAATAGGTACACTTCCGTATCTTCTAAGATCCAGATACCTGGTAATACTTCTTCTTTAGACCCATTTGTAATTCTTTCCAAAGAATATCATGGTTTATACCCTCTGACTTCTCCTACTATTTCTCCAATTCGGGTGCCAGAAGGTCTGCAGCTCTTACTGTTTTCATCTTCATTCATTTCATATAGTATTATATCCTTAGGATAATCTGTTTTAAACACTGGTTTTGAAATGTTTTCAATGAATATCTTTGTATTCTGTCTGTAAATCAATTCCCATTCAACTTCATATTCAAAGTTCTGTTTGAATTTTTAAAATTTCAACAACTTCAGTGTAAGTTATTCTTTCAAAATCTAATTTAGAACATTTAATCTTTCAAACAGTTCCTTATCAATAAACTGGTTAAGGAATTCCATTTCTTCCTTAGCATGTTCCATAACATATTTTACAATATATTTTATCATTTCTTCAATTACATCCCGTATTTACGCTAAATCTGCAAATACCAATTTCAGTTCCATCATCCAGAACTCTGCATGTTTAGGGTATTTGAATGTTCTTACGAATGTAGGTCCAAAGTGTAAATGTTTTAAATGCTGTACAGAAAGTTTCACATTTAGCTGACCCACTTGCAAGCAGGTTAGATTCTTTTCAAAGGGAAGTCCTGTTAAAATCTATATCTCCTTTTCTGTTTTTGGAATATTTCCAGAATCCAATGTGGTTAATCTGAACATTTCTCCCGCTCCTTCAACATCACTTCCAGTAATTATTGGGTCTGAACATATATACAATATTTTCCTGAAAATTGTATATTACGCAGCCAATGATCTTACTCTAAACACTGCAAAATGTATTTGTTCTAAAATTGACTAGTTCTTAAAACTCAAAGTATGTCTTTTATTTTATTAAAGGATAATCTGAATCTGACTTGTCATAAACTTCTACTTTATCAGCTTTTATTTCATGGTCTGTCCTTTTCCTTCTGACTACTAATTTTCCATAGGCATAATTGATGAAGAAATTGTTAATTTTTGATATTTCTTAAAATTGTGGTTATCATCTATTACAACTTAGTTCCATTAAAAATACCGTCATTTATTCTATAAATCCAAAATTTTCTGACTTCTAATTTTTTATCCATCCGTTTATTTATCTTCCTTATCTAGATATTTTCAGAGTTTAACTGTAATTCTCTTAAATTCTAACAACATATATTTTTCGCATGATTTGTCATATACTAATCTGTCTCCTTTCTTCACCGTAATAATTTTGTTTTATCTTATCATATTATTCAACATATTTTTAAGTAGTATATATATAAACAATAAAAGATTTTCAAATATATTTAAATATATTTTAATATCCCATCCTCATAGAAATGATAGATTAAAAGGGCTATCTCCAAAATAAAAAAAATACAAAAAACATATTTATTCATTACTAAATTTCCCTTATGCAAACAGTCATTCATAAAAAGTCAAAATCACCTGAAAAATCAGGTTGTTGACTTTCGTTCCCAGTTTTGCATTGTGAGGTCGTAATTCATAAATATAGTTTTTACAGTATTTTTAATTTTGAGACAACCTTGTCTAAATATGTTTTCAATTACTTGCTCATTATATCACATTTTATTTTTTTAATTGGTTGTTAATTTTTTATTCATAATTTCAGTATAATAATTTCTTATCCCTACTTCAAGTTTTACTCCATTCAAGGGCAATTTCAGCTTCTTTCTATAAAGATATTTACTTTCCTTCAGTATTTTGTAGAGAATATAAGTTTGACAGTGATGAAATTTAATTATGTTTGCATAATTTTCTTTCCACTTTTAAATCCATGAAAATATTGATTTTACTTCCAGTTCCTTTAGCTTCTTCCTTCGACACATCAGCAATAAGGCTACTTTTTCAGTAGTTATAAGATCTTTATAACTGTTGCTTTCTTGCCTTTTCTTCTGCACCTTCAATCTGTTTTCACTGCTCCTTGATCTTTTGGCTTATTTCTTATGTAGCACAATGGTTTTTCATCCTGTCGGCTTGTCATCTGCCCATAGAATTCCTGCTGTTGCCTTACTGCTAACATCATGTCCTTATCCAATTCTGTAAAGCTTTCAACTATTATATCCACTGTCTACAAAATCCAAGTATATACCTGTTATCTTAAGTAAATGGAACTTGTTCTGACAATGTAAAAGGTTCTTTTACGTTTTATTTTCCTGCCTTCACTTCAAAACAGTGCTTTTACTTTTCTTCCAACATTAGATTTGCCATAATTTATATTTTCCTTTCTTTTATAAGTATACCTTCTATCAGCTACTGTTTTATTCAAAAATTCTACTGACTTCCTTTTGCAATTTCTTTGTTTTGTTTCTTAGACAATTTCTCCATTGACTTCTGTCATTATATTTTTTCCCTTTAATTTCCAGTTTCATATAGGTCCAGCCATTTTGATTCAAGCATATCATCCTTCCCTGCAATCCATTCTTTTCTGTATCTACATTCATCATATGCTTAGCCCTTCAGCTTTCCTCTTCTTGCTATTTTCATTATTCTGCGGTTTTCATCGGTTTCTGTTATGGCAGGCAGTTACATCCTTCCTTCATTATGCGGTAAGCATCAAGGCGAGATGTTTCCACTGACCCGTAACCTTCTCAGCTTTTCATCAATCAGATAAAGGGCAATTATTCTAAATCAACAACTCATGACTCTTTCAGTTTTCCTGGTTCAGTTTCATTCTTAACATTTTATTTCTTTCCTTTCATTTAAGAAACAGATGATGCGGGTACTTCAACATAGATAGGATATATTTCATTATTCAGACTACGCTGTCCTTTTTAGCTTCTATGACCTTCTGTAATTCTTTTCTTCAGATGAATATAGCACACATAAAAGCCCTTTTCATACTTCTGATTCATCTAAATTGCCTTATCAATCATTTCATATTCCTTTTGAACTAATACAATCCTAATTTGAAATACTCCTTTAATATTTCATCATCTTCCAATGTTTCTCATCATTGCATTCATAAAATTTTGCAGTATTCACTTCTTTTTTTTTTAGCCAGTCTTCTCTTATCTACTTATATTATTGTTTACTTCCTCCAAATAATTCCAAAATTTACACAATTGATTTTTTCCTTGCCAGTTCCTTTTTATTTAAAAGATTTTCCTAAAGTTGTAGTTGTCGGGACTGTATTCGGCGTATCATAAAAGTTTGTAATCATAACATTTTGCCCATGATCATAATGTAAAATCTTTCCTTATATATGCTCCAGGCTTCTCTCATATGGTGTGGCGTAAGCCAGGCATTATAAGTTTTCTTTTAACATCAATGATTTTTTTACATTTTCCCTATTTAAATATTGCTTCTCTTCTATGTTTTCAAATCTTTCAATTATTTTTCATTTATTAATATTCAATTTTTCCCGAAAACATCAGTACCATTACCCCCCAAATGATAATTTATTTTTTCCATTCTGCTCTGATTTTATTTTTATAAAGCTTCCGAAATTTCCTCCAGTATAATTTCAGTTGCTTTACTGGATCTTCAACTTTTGTTATAGGTCTTCCCACAACAAAGTCCTCCCTGCTTTATGGCATCAAAGGTGTCATTATTCTTGTCTGGTCGTCATTGCTTTTATTGTCAGCAGCATTTAAAGTAAATTTCGGACGCACTCCTGGACATACAGTACAAAATCTGAAATTTCCTACCATTTCCTTTGTTTTTTTTTAGATTCCTGTGAAGGCACTACTCCATTCATTCCACTTTTTGTAGTTGCAAGATTTAACACACCACTTCTTCCAGTTTCATGCTGCTTCTGGACATTTCCTGCCAAATCCTCTTCACTGGTTGTCAACTGTCACACCAATAGAACTTTCAGATCCGCTTTCCTTTACAAACACTTCCTTCATTGTTTTACTTCCATTTGAACAGTGGATATTAAACATAATACATTTTTCCTCTGCATTTGCACATGCCATTTCACAGTATTTGTTATATCATGAAATTTCGAATCCAATAACTTTCTTCCCTTTTCATGCAGATAATCAACAGTTTACCATCTGTGCCAAAAACTTTTAAGACCGACTTTATAGATTGATTTTATCACCCCAGTCTTTCAGTTAACTTTACTGCATCTTCCATATTATTGTAATCCAATGCACAACAATAACCTATTTTTGCTTCCTCTTTTATTATTTTGTTCAACTTTTCTCCTTTAATTTTATTTTTATTTTTTCATTCCTTATAATTTCCAGTTCTAATTCTTCTTCTGATGTTCTTTCTGGTAAAACATTTATATTTAATCTCATGATTTTCTTCATTAAGCTGTTTTATAAATTTTGTTTTAACATTTCATGATTAAATACATTTATTTCCGCACTTCATTAATCCACTATTTCATTTGGAATTGCAAGCTGAATTTTCTTCACAACTTTAATTTTCAATTATATTTATTGTTACATGATCAAAAAGTAATGCAATTTATTCGATTCACTTTCATCCAGAACTTTATCTTCTATTTTTTTGTGTCACTTTTTCCAAGCAGTACTTTTAAGTTTATGGCAGCTGTAACTACTTCATTATATCCTTCAGTTTTAAAGTTCAACTTCTTGCAATACCTTGACGGTATGTGATCTATAACTATTCCATTTTAACGCTGTTATCTGTAATTCTCTAGCTTTTTCTTCCATGTACTATTCCTTCTTTCCAATTTTATTTTTATTTATCCTCTTATTTTTAATCTATTAACCTGTATTTTTCTAATCTTTTGTTCCTATTTTCTCCTTATTTAAGTATCCTTACCCTTATCCAGAACCTTCATCATCATTGCCTGTCTTGCAGGTATTCCATTCTTTGACCTGTTTAAAATGCAGTGCATGTTTTTGTTTCATCCAAATCTGTGAGCTTCATCAACTCTAGGAAGTGGATGAAGTATTATCATCTTCCTTACATTTCCTAAAATATTTTTCCTTATTTATTAAATAATCCTTTTAATTTCTCATATTCATCAACCGAAATCTCTCCTTCTGAATTCTAGTCCATATAAACATCAATTTTATCAAGACAATCTCACAAATCATATAAAATTTCATATTTTATATTATTTTTACATAAATCTTCCAGAAACAACGGCATTAGAAATCTTAGGAGACACAAAATAAACCGTTAGATTAAAATATTGTCAAACTCTAACAAGCAAATAAGTTCACTTCCATATTAAATCTCCAACAACGCAATCGAAAATTACTCAAGTTCCTTTTCCTCTTCTAAAATATAAATCAGCAAAGTCTGACTTGGATACTGGTTGAATCCATCTCCTGCATATTACAGAGTTTTTGAAGTTACTGAGCAAATCTTCACTTTCGTCAAACAGTTGTCTTACAACAATTACATCAGAACAATTTCCACCATTCTTGTCTAAAATGATTCCTTTTTCACTGATGACTGTTCCGTGACGGAAATGCGGCACCTGTGCTCCCCAGTCTAAGCGGCTGATTCAAGGACATTTTAGTTCTTGTACTTGGCTCAAAAACAATGTTGCAACGATTTTTCCTTTTAAAAATTCAATTTTCTTCTTCTGAAGAATTTTCTATTTTTCACTGCTATTTCCAGAGTGCCAGTGTTCACTCTTTGCTCCTTATCATTCATTGAAATAATGTCTTTCCATTTCTCTTTCTACCTCATAGTTTAATTTTTGATCAGGAATAATCGTGTACCAAGTATCAACCTACTATTCCTTCTATACTACATACTTAACAATTTAAAAACGGAACATCTATGACTTTTCTTGTTTTTAAAGGTATACATACCTGATTTTATAAAAAGCTTTAAAAATAATAATGAAAATCAAAACACCTCCATTTTTGCTATTAATGTGGGGTTTGTTTCTGTGTATGTTCATCACATCGCAGCAAAATCATCTCTACAGACCTTCTTAGTATTTTAGCAAAATCATTTTTCTCAATATCTATAAAATAAATTTTAGTTAACAAATTCATATTCGAGATGTGTATTACCTTTTATTTCCTCACAAATTGCTTCTTCATGTTCCTTTTCTATCGGCTTTCCATTTTCTCGACAATTTTCCTATATTTCAAATCTGACTTTTAAAGTGCAATCAACAGCGGCACCTGATTTAAGCCCTATGCTTTACCACTACCACTCTCGATGTTTTCTATATTCACATATAAATCAAAGGAGTGCTAATACCAACTGCAGCGGAAGAAGTAATACTCTATTATTCTTATAAATACACAGTCATTTTCACTTATTGCTTTTCCCTACTTTATTTCTTAAATCAACGAGAAAAATCGTTTTTGAGCTTCAGACATTTTTCTTTCACATTCATTTATGCAGGATCATAATTAGAGTTTCTGCACTTTTTGACCTTTTACTTCTCCCTGTAATTTTCTTCAACTTCTTTTTCCTGCGTCAGTTTCAGTTCCGACAGCAGATAATATGTTTTCCCCTTTTTCCTCTTCCTTATGCTTTACAATGGTCTCTTCTGCATGCACAGCTTCATAGTCAGTCTCCCACCACCTCGAGAGGATCATCCTGTGCGGCGGGATTCACCATTAATCCAGTCTCAAAGCATGACAGGTTTTCACACTACTGTACATAGCCCATTCAGTTTTATCAACTCTGTCTGAAAGTACTCGTTAATTTCAGGCACCAGGATGGTAGTTTCGCTCAGCACTCAGATCAAGCCCTGCTACCAGTATTCTTTGCCGTATTCAACATACTTTTGCAGAATTTGCTCTCTCTTCCCCAAACTGCACTTCATCTATTCCTATTACCTGTCCATCAATATTTTCAGTCATTACTTTCTTCATCTGAGTTTACAGAATTTGCGAATAAAGCTGCAAGACTTTCTTTCCCTTGAGAATATATCCCTTTTCCTCCGTATCTGTTATCAGTGGATGGACTAAAACAACTATCTCTGCATTTGCATACTTTTGCTCTTCTCAATCTTCTTATGAGCTCTTCGCCATGTCACAGCAACGTAGCTCGTAATAACTGCAAGAGCCCATGCTCGTATATTTTTATTTATCTGAAATTCCATTTACAATCTCGCATCATACCCTTCTGCTTTTAAGTTGAGTCTCTTTCAATGGTCCACTTGTCCCTAATGTATCAGGCGCATCTTCTTCATATTTTCAAGAAACTCATGCATTTGTCATAATTTAGCAAATCAAAGTTGGTATGCACCGCTTTATATATTCCCCAAAGTGCTCCATATTCACTTTGATACCGCAAATATCTTTTCAGAAATTATTTATTAATGCAGTCCTGTATGGCTGGGCGCCATCTTATCCTCACTAAAGAAATCTTAAATTACTGTAATCTATTAAATGCATTAACGAAAAGTCCAAGTTTCGACATATGTGTTGTGCATCATGATACAAGGTGAATTCCGGTAACACACTTCTTACTCTGTAGACAGTTTAAAATCGGGTATCATAACGACACTATAATTCTTCTGTGTATCTGATATTGGCACGTATACTATATTTTCTTTATCATGGGCTGTCAGCCAGAACCATTCCTCCAAATGCTAGCGGGAACTACATTATCAGAGTGTCCTTCCATTTGTAATGGCAAGTTCTGCAAATTTTATCAATGTAAAGTTTCCTGCAAATGTAATTTTGCTGTAAGTATTCCTGCAACAACAGCATGAACTGGCTTCCAAGTCCTCTTGCTAAAGGAATATCGATTTCATATAATATTTACTGCTATGGCTCGATATATGCCAAAGATGTTTTCTGTAATTTTATTGCTTCAAATATGTAGTTATCTTCTATCGGTATGTGAACTTTCCATTTTCAAGAAATTCTATTTTATCACTTTCTTTCACTTTCGAGTTCAAGCAGATAATCAATATGCCAAACCTAAACAGTCATATATCCAACACCAATATTTTGTGATGTTGCCAGTAGCTACTGCTGATTTCACTTAAACTCATTTTCATTACCTTCCACCTTTTGTTATTAGATTATTGTAACATATTTTTCATTTAAATTCAAATCACCAGGCTTCTCCTGTCTGCATTAATTTTCGTGTATTATATATATTATGTATAGTTTTATATATATACTCAATATTATTTTGATCTGTGCTCAAAATTTCTAGAACTGCCTCTAGCTTGTTATATAGTAACTTTATTCTCAATTTATATACCTCTGAAAGCTTTATCAGTATCAGGTTTGTATGGCCACTGTTACCAAAGTTCAAGGTAGATTGGAGGTTACATAGAAAGAATATAGTGATACTGGCTGGGTTCTTCTATCTCGTTTCTGCTTTGCACAAAACAAGTAATTTAGAGAATACAATTCACAGCCATTATAATAATAGAGAGAACTTAATGTTGAAAAATCTAATTCCAGAAAAGTTTCCCAAAGCTGAGAAACATTTCACGTCAACTAGTGAGGTGTTAGAGATCAATCATAGCATTTGCTCAGAAAAAGTTAGGTTCTCCATATGTGTGGGGTGCAACTGGCCTGTAATAGCTGATTGTGCAGGTTTTGTTGGATATGTGTTTCAAAAGTCAAGCATTCAATTTTGGGCATTACCTATAGGTATCCAGTGATCGAGCATACGTCAGGCAAAATTTCATCAATGAATATGAGAGAGATGATTTGGTGTTTTTAATACAACTGGTAAAGGTATTTTCACATGTGAGCATCTGCCGGAAATAGAGCAGTTCATTCACTTCTTCAGGAGTAGAAGAGTTACTGTTTTCCAGTTTAGATGGTAGTACAGCGAGCTTATTTTAAGATGGGCTATAAATCCATTTAGTTAGGAATATTAACGAAATGGGTGAGTGGAATAGTATTAAATTTAAAATTAAGGTAGAAGACTTTGGAATAGCAGACGAACTTATAATAATAAGTTCCTTGCCTTTCTATATGAATGTTTTGCAATGTCTATTTATTTCTTAGGGCTACTAAATGAGACAGATATGATATGTTTTATCTATTTTTCTAACTTTTTATAAATTCATGTAAGTTATAATACATCTCTACTGTATTTTTATCTGGTTTCAAGTTTCTGATATTCGCTGAAACCTTCTATTCCCATATTTACTTCCAATTTCTATACTTCATTTTTACCTGTCAACTACTCTTTTAGCAGACATATGAAAGCTGATACATGAGTATAATTAAACATGCTTTCAAAGTTTTTCCAAGGATCAATACCACATGCCATCGTACTTCGGAGAGCCTCTCTGTTTCTGTTTTCTTCCTGAGTTTTCACAAGTTCCTTTATAAAGCTCTTTTCCTTCTATTACTGGCTTTCTGCCCTGATGTCAGTAATATATCTATTCGAGATCTTTTATATCCTTAAATGCCTTTATGGGATCCTTACATGTCAAATGCCTATGAAACAGTCACTTTTCATTGTCCTCTTTTCGTAGTACACCATATTTTCAATATCCACTTCTCGTCTTTATTCAACATTCCTATAACTACTCCGTCAGCACCAAGTTCTCTAAAATTTTTTAACTCTTCTTTATTATATTCACTTCATGTTCTGAATAAAGAAAATCTCAAATCTTGGTCTTATAGTACATGAACAGGTAATTCCCGTGTTTCTTTTCACCTCATTAAACAAGTAGCTTCGTGGGGTTGTACCTCCTATTACCAGATGCTACTAACTCAAGTCTTTTTCCTGAACCTTTTTCCAGCATTTGTGCTGATTCAACACTATCTACCATAGTTCATAAGTATAATCTATAGCAGACATTTTTCTCCTTTTTATTCTCTCCTGTAATTACATTTTAAGTTAATTTTTATCAATACTTTCCATGATTCTTTTTCTTCTGTCAAAAGTAACTATTTCATTTATTCCATATCCTTTCATATTCGTACTTCTTTTATTTTGTTCCCTATTCAGCTGATGTGCATCACTTGTTAATATTACTGGAATATTATACTTTTTACATCGCATCAGGATAAGGTGTTGTCTCTTCTATCGGATATCTGTGAAGTGTTCCGGTATTCACATCTACAATCATATTATTTTTCCTTTAGAATTTTTGCAGTTTTTCAAACCAGATTATCTACATCTCTCTCGGAATATTTTTAAATAACCTTAAGTTAAAAGGATGTCAGTACATCATAAAAACGCTGTGCTTGCGACATTCTCAATTTCTTCTACTTAATCCTTCATATTTCCTTCAAATTTCTTTCATTAAACTTATGTTTTGTACTGAAGTCAAAATCCCCATCACTTTATAAAATGAATGGAAACTATTAAATAGTCCATTCATATTTTGACGAAAATTTCCTGTACCCTTTTCACAGATTATGAAAATTTCACACTTCAACCAAATTTTACAGGATATCCTTTGATTTCAAATAATTTATAAAGTCCATGTATTCATCAAGGGTATGTACAAATTTTGACTTAGGATTATCAAGCCATTTTCTGAAACTCCCCAATTTCAAGTTATCAGAATTAATTCCTCATAGTATAAATCCTTAAAGTTCCTTAAATCCATGGGTATGCTCACTAATTCCTATTTCATGAGTCTCTGCCTCCTGAAAAATAGTTTACAGATTTTCATCGTAACTTCCCATATTCAAAATGCATATGGTAATCAGTCAACATTTGCTTCCACCACTTTCTCTATCTTCTGTAACTTTCCATCCTTGACTATCTTTTACAAAATGTACTTTAGATGTTGCAAGATTTATTTTTCTTAGTTTTTGTAAGATATTCATATTGTAATTTTATGTATTCTTCAATGTTTATATCTACTTGTGATCTGACTTTTATCTATTTTAGCATATATAATTGTCATTTAAATATTTATTCATTGCAGTTTCGTCATAGCCTTTAATAAGAATATACTTCACCGTTATTTTCCATTTTTCATTTATCTTATAAACAAGAACTTCAAAACTGTTCAATAAGCATTGTATTTGTTTCATCCCACTTTTTCTGTAAATCACATCATTCTTTTCACTTACATATTTTATCTACATTAGGATTTATTGTTTGCAGTAATTCCTTGAACCATAATTTGAAATTTCCTGTAATGCCTTTTGCATAATCTTCTGCAAACTTTCTTTCAATGTTGCAGTCTTTTTATCCATCTTTTCCAACGGTTTTCAGTTTTAGCTGGTTTTAGGTCGCTGCACTGGGCTGTGAAAACAGGTGCATTTTGTTTTTGTTTCTGCTACTAACTACTAATTGGGCTAAAACTAATAGTGTTAATAAAATTTTTCATATCCCTCCGATACTATTTATTTCTAAAAATTTTTCAATACTCTTATCTTTTGTATGAATTAAATTCCGTAGACCTCTCCTCAAACTGTCCGTAATTTTTCTTTAATTCATTTACTGCCTCCTTCAATATCTCTCCATTTCTTACCCTATGTGATATTCACGAGCCATTTCCAGAAAATCTACATCTGCATATTTGGTAAGACCCTTTCCAATCGAATCCATTAAATGTTTTTCAAATTCTTCTGTATTTTTATTATAAGATAAATTATATAATATCTTTTTCAATATCATTAATATTATCATTGAAAATTCTATAAAAAGTAGACAGAAAATGATCCAATAAACATATCGATACAATTCCTTTAAAATGATGAAATTTTTCATGCAGTAAATCATTCAGAAATTTTCATTCCTGTCGGAAACACCATCTATTATTCTATGATAATGCCCTTCTTTTAGGTTATCAGGCAAATCTATACTCTCAATTTTTCCTTTATAAAAATCTCCTGCAAAATTACCGTATAAAGTTTTTCTGTTTCTATCAATCTTTTCATCAATTTCCAGCTGAAATGTCGAATGTCCTAAAAATTCATTTTTCTCCTTAGTTTTCTAATGAAATCCAGTTTTTCCTTTTTCAGTTTTGCCAGACCTGCCAATGAAGTTTCCTATAATTTTCGTGTAAACTCTTTTCCTGTCTGAGCATTGTTTCTACAACTTCATCAAGCGAGATAAAATGCCCTTCTCCTGACATCATGCTGTAATATGCACAGTCTATTGCTTTTCGCATAAATGGCATTTCTTTCAATACATGGTATCTGAACATATCCAGCATGGGATCATGTCATTTCCAGACAGTGCTCCATTGCAATTTCTCGACATATTCTACCTGATTTACATCTCCTCCAAGTATATGAGCCACCATTCCTGCTCCCATTGAGACAGGGCTACTCCAACTTCCCCTGACAACCCTGCTTCCGCTCCTGAAAGTAGAAGCATTTCTGCTTATACACATTTTCCAATAATTCCGGCTACAGCCAGTGCATTTATAATATCTTCTTCAGAAAGATCATTTTCCCTCTGGTATGTCTTTAAAATTGCAGGAATTAATCCTGAGCCCCACTGTAGAGCAGTTTATCTTTTTCCCACTTTGCATTTTCTTCAGAATGTCATAATGCATATGAGTATACTCTTCCATCTGTCTCTTATGGAGATTTTTAAATTTTTCATAAAAACTTTTGCCTTTCTCTCTATCTTAAGTTTTCAGGCGCAATCCTTCTGTGTGTAATCCTATTGTTTCATCCATTGTTTTTCCATATTGTTTTCGAGATAATCCCTTATTTCAATTCCTTCATATCTACTACATATTCCGTAATGTTATATTTTCCTTTATGCAGTATTCCTGAATTTCGTGAAAGTTTTTCTGCGGATAGACTTCAACTTTTGTTTCTTTTTCTTGAAATTTTACTATTCTTTTCAATTCCAGTTCCATCGACTATGTCTTCCTCCTCCCACAGAAAAGTAAATCTTTTTCCTGGAGGATTTTTCATTTCAGTATCTTCAGGAAAATATGCCGATATTTTCAATCCATTAGTATGAAAGTCATACACAACTTCAGGCATAAATATTACTTCCACATTATCTTTTGGTCATTTTTGTAATCTTTCCCTCACTATGTAATCTGTCAAATGTCATCTTTCCTGTTACTGCAGACTTCCTATAGTTCCACTTTGCTAGTGTAATATTACTATCATTCATTCATTTTCTATAATTTTTCTAAATTCCTTTACTTTTCTGAGTCCCATAGTATGACTACTCGACAGATGAGTACCTATTTTATAAAACTCTCGAGCGATTCCATTTTTCCTCCAGTTTTTCTTTCTTCTTTTTATATTATACCTTATTTGGATATAAAAAGAGTGAATTATATAAAATTAATTTTACTGAAATAATTCCTTTTTCTATATTATTTGTGTTGTCTTTTTAGTTTTGCCTTTTTTGCCGGTACAGTTTTCTGTTTTTAGTGCTTTTTCCTACAAAACAATAACATCGTCATAAGTTTCAGCAAAATGGAATTTCATTTCCTTTGTTATTTCTTCGAGCAGTTCTTCCGTATCAATTTTATTATCCATCAAGATACAACATCCCTTATTCCAACTCTATGAGTGACTATAACTTTTCCTTTTACTCCACCTATTGCCAGAACTTCTCCTGTAATAGTTATTTCTCTGTCATTTGCTACATCCTGTCTAACTTCCTTGTCAGTCAGAACTGATATAATGGCTGTTGTTATTGTAATTCCAGCAGATGGTCCATCTTTTTGGAACAGCACCTTCAGGAAAAATGCAAGTGAATATCCGTTTTTCATTGAACTTGTCCTTTTATTCCAAGTTCATTTTTATATGTCTGACATATGAATATGCAACTTTTAGCAGATTCCTGCATTACACTTCCAAAGTTTTCCTGTAAGCTGAGATATCTTTTCCTTCCATCTTTACAGCCTGAACTTCCAGCATAGTTCCACCGACTGCAGTCCATGCCAGTCCATTTACAACTCCAACTTTTCCTGCTTTTTCCTTAATTTTTATCTTCCTGTATTTTGGATTTCAGATATTTCTTTATTTTTGCTTCAGTTACAGATAATTTTCTTAGATTTTTGAAGTTAAAGCTTCCCTTGCCATTTTTCTAAACAGTTTTCCTATTTCTCTTCTAAGATTTCTTACTCCTGCTTCCCTAGTATATTCGTTAATTATTTTAAGTATCGAATCATCAGTAAATGGTATCTTGTAATTTTTAAGTCCATTTTCCTCCTGAGTCTGAGGTATAAAGATATCTTTTTTGCTATATTCAGCTTTTTCAAATTCTGTATATGATTCTATGTAGATTATTTCCATTCTGTCTCTTAGCGGATCATGAATTCCACCTAGATCATTTGCTGCTACATATAAAGAACACTTTTTGACAAATCAAACGGATAATCTATATAGTGATCTTCAAATGTATGGTTTGAGCAGGATCAATACTTCCAGCATTGCTGATGCAGGATCTCCTCTAAAATCAGATGCCATTTTGTCTATTTCATCAAAATAACATAACAGGATTGTTTACTCCTACCTGTTTCAATGAATTTATAATTCTTCCCGGCATTGATCCTATATATGTTCTTCTATGTCCTCTGATTTTCAGCTTCATCTTAATCCACCTAATGAAATTCTTGTAAACTTTCTATTCATAGAACGTGCAACAGAATTTGCAAGTGAGTTTTTACCTACACCCGGAGGTCCCTACAAGACATATTATAGATCCTTTAAGTGTGTTATTTAACTTCTTCACAGCAAGGAATTCAAGTATTCTTGCCTTTACTTCTTCTAGTACCATAATGATCTTCATCAAGAATTTTTCAGCCTTTTCAATATCTATTTCATCCTTTGTTGACTTTATCCCATGGTAATTCCAGTACAGTTTCGACATAACTTCTTATTACAGAAGCCTCTGCAGAAAAATCAGGCATTTTCAGTCTTTGAAAGTTCCTTTACCATTTTAGCTTCAATTCTCTTAGGAATTTTTGAGTCCTGAACTCTCTGATCCAGTTCTTCCAATTCTTCATCAGAATCAGAATCTTCACCCATTTCTTCCCTCATTGCCTTTATTTTTCCCCTCAGATAGTAGTTTTTCTGTACTTCTGCCATCTGTTCCTTGACTTTGTTTTTCTATCTCTCTTTCAAGGTAAATATTTCAACTTCCTTTTTCAAGAATACTCAATATTTTATATGCTCTTTCTTCAACGTCAAGAATTTCAAAGCAGTTCCTGTTTTACATTAGTCGCTATCATAAGGTTTGTACATATAAGATCAAAAGCCTTATCAATATTTCTGACTTCTTTTATATTATAAATCACATCAGGTAATATTTTCTGAGTTATTTTTAGCATAGTTTGAAAACTCATCAATTACTCTTCTTTTCAATGCTTCTGATTTACTTTCATCAATAGGTTTTGGGAAGATTTCTTCATAGTCTGCATACTGCACACCTTTTTTCTCCTCAAATTCGCCTATTAATACCCTATGTTTAGCTTCCACTAAAACCTTCACATTGCCATTTGGCATTTTAACTGTCTGGATTACATGAACTAACACCCCTGTTTCATATACATCTTCCGGCAGTTTTAGGGTTCTTCTACATTTGGATCCTTCTGTGTGAAAGTATCAGCTTGTTATCAAAACTTGAAAGGGCTTCTTCCAGACTTGAAAGGCTGGCCTGCCTACCTATAAATATAGGAGTTACCACACCAGGAAAAACAACTAGTTCCCTTGTTGCTATAAAAGGTTTCTTTAACATATTTCTCCTTTCTTTTTAAACTTGTATATTTTAACATACAAACTTTAAAAGATAGTCCTTTTTTTACATTTTTCCTTTAAATTTTTCTATTCAGAATCTTTAAAATTAAATTACTTTACTATTACTTTTTCCTTTTATCTTCAACTGCTTCTTTAGTAATTCTTACTTCTGAAACTTTTTCATTGAAGAATTTCATACATCAAAATCAAGCATTACATTTTCAATGATTGATCTAAGTCCCCTTGCACCTATTTTTCTCTCTCAGGGCAAGTTTTGCTATTTCAGCTATTGCATCATCGTCAAAAGCTTAACTCGACGTCTTCCATTTCAAAAATACTTTTTATACTGTTTTACCAGTAATTTTTTAGGTTCTAGTAGTATTTTTACCATTGTTCTTCATCCAGCCCGTGTAATGCAGTAATTATAGGTAATCTTCCAATCAGTTCAGGTATAAGACCATATTTAATAAGATCTTCCGGTAATACATTTTTCAAATAATGTAAGGTCATCCAGTTCTTTTTCTTCTGTTTCCAGACCAAAATCCCACTCTTTTCTGATTTATTCTGTTTCTAAGTTTACCTTCAAGACCTTCAAAAGCTCCACCCACAATAAACAGTATATCTTTTGTGTTTATTTCTATCATTTTCCCTGATTTGGATGCTTTCTTCCACCTTGTGGCGGTACACTTGCAACAGTTCCTTCTATTATTTTCAGTAATGCCTGTTGGACACCTTCCTGAAAACATCCCTTGTAATAGACATATTTTCTGACTTTTCTTGCAATCTTATCTATTTCATCTATGTATATTATTCCATGTTCAGCAGTTTCTATATCATAGTCTCAGCTTTTTATAAGTTTTTAAAAGTACGTTTTCTACATCGTCACCTACATATCCGCTTCTGTCAATGTAGTTGCATCAGCTATCGCCAACGGTACATTCAAATTTTTGCCAGTGTCTGTGCCAGAAGGGTTTTTCCACTTCCTGTGGATCCTCCAGTAAAACATTTGACTTCTGCAGTTCCACATCATCTGTGTTTTTCATTTTATGGTTAATTCTCTTAAAATGATTATATACAGCAACAGAAAGAACCTTTTTAGCCCTTTCCTGCCCTATTATATATTCATCCAGTCTACTTTTTGATTTCTGCAGGTTTCCAACAAAGTAAGTTCCATCTTTTCTCATCTTCACTGTACCCGCTTTCATCAAGCAGTTCTGACGGTCTTCTATCATTCATCACATATGAGGCATCATTATCAGGGACTACTTATAAGCTGGTATACTTCATCTTCAGACTTTTCCACAAAAATGTGCAGATTTTTCTCCTTTGCCAATGATCTTCACCTCGTTATCCTAAGTTTATAGAACTTTTATCTATCAGACCATATTCTATAGCTTCTTCAGGAGACATGAAATTATCCCTTTCTGTATCCTGATAAATTTCCTCTATAGGTTTTCCTGTAGCTTCTGATAGAATTTTACTTGTCAGTTCCTTCATTCTTTCAATTTCTTTTGCCTGTATCTGAATATCCGTTGCCTGTCCTCTTGCTCCACCTAAAGGCTGATGTATCATTATTCTTGAATTAGGCAGTGAATATCTCTTTCCTTTTGCTCCGGCTGTAAGCAGCAGAGCTCTCCCCATGCTGGCAGACCTGACCAAGACACACTGTGGAAACATCACATTTTATATGACGCATTGTATCATATATGGCAAGTCCCGAGGTAATTACTCACCGGGACTGTTAATATACATTACAATGTCTTTTCCTTATCCTGTGCGTCTAAAAATAACAGCTGTGCAATAATTGCATTTGCCATATTATCTTCTATTTCTCCACCTACGAATATTATCCTATCCTTCAGCAGTCTGGAGTATATATCATACTTCTTTCTCCACGTCCGTCATTTTCAATTACTACGGGACTGTACATCTTATTTCCTCCTTATTTTTGCCAATAAATCAACAGTTTTTCTGTTTATAATCTGATATTTTATTTCATCTATAAATCTTGCATAGTTTCCAGATTTTCTAACTTCTGCAATTAATCCTTCCCTATCCATTCCATACATTAAAGCAGTTCTATCTAATTCAGCATTTACTTCTTCTTCAGTCGCCTGTACATTTTCTGCTTTTTAGCTATTTCAGTTAATACTAAATCTCTTTTTACAGATTTTTCAGCTGATTCTTTGATACTTTCTCTCATTTTTCAATATCCTGACCTGTCATTTCAAAATATTGATTTAATGACATTCCTTGCATTTGAAGCTGTTGAGCAAATCTGTTTATTTGAAATTGAATTTCTCTTTCTACTACTGCTTCAGGTATTTCAAAGTTTACAGTATCTACAACTGCATCTACAACTTTTCCTCTGTATTCATTTTCAATTCTTGTTTCTTCTCTTTTTGTAAGATTTTCTTTTTGTTTTAACTTTTAAATCTTCTACTGAATCATATCCAAGTTCTTTTTGCAAGATCTTCATTTAATTCTTTCTTCTTTTTCTCTTTATTGAATTTACTTTTTACTTTTAAATACTGCAGGTTTTTCCTTTTAAGTTTTCTGCATGGTATTCTTCAGGAAAGTAACGTTTACATCAAATTCGTCACCTTTTTATGTCCTATAATCTGATCTTCAAAAGTATCTATAAAGCTTTTTGATCCTAAAGTAAGGTCAAATCCTTCAGCTTTTTCCTCCATCAAATGCTTCTCCATCTATAAATCCTTCAAAGTTGATGTTTGTAACATCTTTATCCTGTACGCTTCATCATCTGCAACTTCTTTTTAATTTTCCTGCATTTTGATCTCATTATTTCGATTTCAGCATTAACTTTTTCATCATTTACATCTAATGCTTCTTTTTCTACTTTTACGCTTTTGTAATCTCTAAATTGATTTCAGGTAATACAGGTATAGTAAATACTACTTCTACGTTATCTTCATTATTTTCATATTTTTTTCCAGTTTAATGTCTGCAATTGGTGATAAGTTATTTTCTTCAACTGCTTTTCTATATTCTTCTGAAATTATGTGATTAAGATTTCCCCTTCTATTTCTTTTTGAATCAAGTACATCTGCCAGGTACGTGCCCTTTTCTAAATCCGTCTACTTTTGCATCTTTAAAATGTACTAATACATGTTCCTTAAGATGTTTTTAGTTCTTCACCATTTCTTGTTACTGATACTTCATATACTGTTTCTGATAATTTTACTGTTGACATTTTTATAATCCTCCTAATTTATATTCTAATATATTTTTTATGTTGTTTAACTAATTAATTTCTCTTTCTCCAGTTTATCATGTTTTCTGTATTTTTCCATGATAATTATCTTTATTCAGCTAATTAAAGTCTTTTACCTTCAATTCAATAAACAAATCTGTTCTTACAGACTTGAAAACCGGAGTATAAACTATCTCATATTTTTTTATTGAGATTTTTAAGTTTAAGTTTATGTCCCAGATTATATCCAATTACAGATATAAATCTGTTATTTTTCTTATATATCCTTTAAAATGACGGTTATTCACTCCAAATTTCGTGAAATTTACAAACTTCACTCCCATATCTATGAAATTTGGCTCCTGATTATCAAGACCAAAAGGTGATAACCTGTTTATATCAAGAAGTTTGTTCTTATTTATTTCCTCTATCCCTAATTTTTGCATCAATATTCAGCACTTTTTCCATACTTGACTTATTTGTAGTTAAAAGCCTTTTTTTCAGATATCTTTCTATTTTCAGCAAGATATTTTTCCGACACAAGAAATCCTGCCACCAGATCATGTCCTCCAAATCTGTCAAACTTATCTGATGTTTCCTTAAGAATATCAAATATATTAAGTCCTTCTATACTACGGCATGAAGCCTTTCCATATCCATTTTTATTGAAACGAGTATTACCGGAATATTATACTTTATGGAAATTCTGGAACATCAACTCCTATAACTCCCTGAATGCCATTTTCCTGCTTTTCATGAATATGTATTTTAGGATTATTCAGCTTCTGAATTTTTCCTCTATTTCATTGTATATTTCTATTTCCAGATATCTTCTTATTTTTATTTGCCTTTTTCATTTCCTCAATAATTGCAAAAATTTTTAAAGTCATCTTCCTGTATAAAGAAATTTACCACCATCTTGGAGTTGTCTATTCTACCTAAAGCATTGAAAATAGGTGCAATGTAAAAGCCTATATCACTTGTTGTTATATTTTTGGGATTTATTTTTAAGTAACTGATAATATACTTTAATCCTTTTTATCTTCGTTTTTCTTAAATTATATAATCCCTTTTTATTATAAACCTGTTTTCATCAGTCATTGGTACAACATCTGCAACTGTTCCTATCATTACAATATCCAGATAGTCATACAGCGACTTTTTTACTTGCTCCGAATGTTTCATAAACTGCTTCAGCCAGTTTAAATGCAACTCCTGAGACCTGATAAATTCTTATTCGGATAATTTTTACTTATTTTTGGGATTTACTGTAGAACCTTCATGTCACTGATTGCATCAAGTGGTCTATGATGATCTGTAATAATTACATCAATATCATTTTCCTTAGCATTAGAGCTCTTCCTTACTCCCAATCCCTGTATCCACTGTTATAAATAACTTTGCATTTTTTTAGATAAATATTTTATAAGATTCTTATTTATCCCAACTCCTTCATGTGCCCTGTTTGGGATATAATAATCTACATTTAACCCTCAGTTTTTCTAAATACGAGTACAAGATACGCGTTCCTGATATTCCGTCCACGTCATAATCTCCATAGATTACTATTTTTCTTTTCCGTGCATCAAGTATTCTTTCTACAACTTCATACATATTTTTCAAAAAGAAAAGGGTCATTCAGCTCACTTTTCACTCGTATTCAAAAATTTTTCCACTTCTTTTTGTAGTAATTCCCTCTGTTAAGCAATAAACCTGTTATGAGTTGACTCTCATTAAATTCCTTGCTTTTTCAGAGTTAAATAATTTTTATCGTGTTTCTTCAACTCCCATTTCACAAATCATTCACTGTCCTTCTTTTTACCTCATTCAGCAAAGATGTTATTTTTATACCGTATTCAATACTGTCATCTAAATGAATTCTTATTTCAGGAACAAATCTGATTGATAACTGAGATCAATTGTTTTTCTGAAAAAACCTTTTAATTTTTCAAAGTTCTTCAGTATTTTTCTTTATTTACATTATTTTTCAGATCCAGTATTGAAAAAGTAAGATCAAGATATCTTCCATCCTTTGTAAGCTCTGTCTTATGTATTGTTACCAGATTTTTTTATTTTTCATACTTCTGTCAGAATAATCATTCGATTATTCTTGATATTTCTTTTTCAAGTCCTTTTTTTCCTTCTGTCGTTCATAATAATTTTCACCCCATAATTTAATCAATATAGCAAAATAATCAAACTATCTTGGTATTTCTTCCAAAATATATGATTCTATGATGTCGCCTTCTTTTATATCATTAAAATCTTTAATTCCGATTCCACATTCCTGTCCCATGACAACTTCCTTTGCATCATCCTTAAATCTCTTAAGTGAGTCTAATTCTCCATCGTAAATAATTATTCCATCTCTTATAACCCTTATTTTTAGAAGTTTTTGCTTACTTTTTCCGTCTACTACTATTGCTCCTGCAATATTTCCAACGTTACTGATTTTAAATACCTGCTAACTTCAATTCTTTCAAAAGTAAACTTCCTTATATTCAGGATCAAGCATTCCTTTAGAGGCTTTTCTATCTCTTCTGTTACATGGTAAATTACATTGTAGTTTCTAATTTCACTCCAGTTTTTCTGCCTCAATTCTTGCAGGAGTTGTAGGTCTTACGTTAAACGCTATTATTATTGCATTTGATGCTTCCGCAAGTTTACGTCTCCTTCAGTTACTGCTCCGGCACTTCCTGAATAATGTTTATCATTGCTTTTTCGTTGTTCAGTTTCGAGTAATGATTCCTTCAATGCTTCTACTGAACCTTTAGAATCTGCTCTTATAATACATTTAAGTTCTTTAAGTTGCTGTTCTTCCAGTTCCTGAGACAGACTTTCCAGCGAGATATGTTTCTTTTTGTTCTGATCGTTGATTTTCTTTTCTTTTATGAAGTCTTCAACTATCTTTTTTTAGCCTGTTTATCGTTATTTACTCCGTAAGAGACATCTCCTGCATTTGGAACATTACTGAATCCTGTAATTTCCACTGGCTGAGATAATGTTGCCTTTTTCTATTTTATTTCCTCTGTCATCAAGCATTGATCTTACTCTTCCATATGCTTCACCTAACAAATATCTCCTATTTTCAAGTTCACCTTCCTGAATTAGTATATCCGCTACCGCTCCATTTTGGATCAAGTCTTGATTCTCAACTACAGCTTTTGCCCTTTTCTTAGGATTTGCCTTCAATTCAAGCGAGCTCTGCTGTAATCAGTATAGTTTCAAAGTAATTCTTCAAGGTTTATCTTCTGTTTTGCAGAAATTTCCACAAATCAGTATTTTCCTCCCCAGTCAGGCGACATAAGTCCATATTCTGTCAACTCTGTTTCCTAACCTTCATAGGATCTGCACCAGGTTTATCTATTTTTAGTTTATTGCTACTGTATTGGTACTCCAGCTTCTTTAGCATGTGATATAGCTTCTACAGTCTGAGGTTTTACTCCGTCATCTGCGCAACTATAAGTATTGAAATATCAGTTATATTTGCTCCTCTTGCTCTCATTTCAGTAAAAAGCTTCGTGTCCCGGAGTATCTATAAATGTAACCTTCTGTCCCTTTCAGTTTACCTGGTGGGCTCCTATTCTCTGTGTTATTCCTACCAGCTTCGCCTTCGATTATGTTTGTGTGTCTTAACGCATCAAGAAGGATGTTTTCCCATGATCTACGTGTCCCATTATTGTTATAACTGGAGCTCTTTCAACAAGATCCTGTTCCTTGTCTTCAACTTCAAGATGGTACTTTTTCACCATAACTTACTTCAACAACTTCTTTTTCAACTATTACTTCATAGTCAAAGAGCCACTTCTTCAGCTTCCTCAAATGATAAAGATAGCATTTGCAGTCAACATTTTCCCTGCATAAAAATTTTTCTTTATAATATCAGACATTTACTCCTAGCTTTTCAGCCAGATCTTTAATTACTATTTCTTCTCAATAGTTATCATTCCGATACTTTCACCTTCTATTCTGATTATTTCATCCTTCATTACTTTTTCCTGTTTCTTTTTTATCTTTTTGTCATCTTTTTCTGAAATCAGATCTTAATTCTCTTAATTTCTTTTCTTCTTCCTTCTGTTTCTTTTTCCTTTTCGTATCTCTTCTTGTCAAATTTTGCTTTTCCCTTTTCACATTGTTCTTAGGTTTTTCTGCAATTGGAGCAGGGAGCTATATCATTTTTGGTAGCTTCTTTTTGTTGTTTCTGTTTCCAAAATTTCTATTGTCCCTTGTGTCGTCCTTTCCTCTATCGAAAGAACGTCTATCCCTTGACCATCTCTGTTGTCTCATTATCCCTGTTCTGATAATTTCTATTATCCCTGTTTCTATTATCCCTGTCAAATGACGGTCTTCCATCTCTCTGATCTATTATCCCTGTTTTTGATAGTTTCTATCTCTGTTCTGGTTGTCATCAAAGTTTCTTCGGAATTTCTGTCAATTTTACCGTCTCTTCTGTCCCTATTTTGATTATCCCTGTCAAATGACGGTCTTCCATCTCTCTGATTATTGTCTCTGTTCTGATAATTTCTGTTATCCCTATTTCTGTTATTATGGAAATTTCTATTGTTGTCCTTTCCATCTCTGTTCTAGGTTATCCTGTCAAATGACTGGTCTTCCATCTCTCTGATTATTATCTGTTCTGATAATTTCTGTTTCTGTCTCTGTTATCCTTATTCTGATATTTGTTTCTGATGTCTCTATTGTTATCTCTGTTATTATCTCTATTTATATTTTCAGTTTTTCTTTCATCTCTATTTTGATAATTTTTTTATTATTGTTTTTGACTATTATTATTATTTAATCCAACATTCAATTCCACTTTATCCTCATTTTCTTTTTATTTGTTTCGACTCTGTTTTGTCCTTTTGCCACATCATGTTTATCTATATTTGGAGTTTCTTTTTACATGTTTACTATGATTTTTCGTTAGATTTATTATGTTCCTACTATCATCTTTTTATTAAGTTTCCTTTTTATATCGGCTATTTCATCATCTGTCAGGCCACTTAGGTGAGATTTTACTGAACGCCTATCTTCAGTTAATTTTTCAGAAATTTTGGACTTTCGTAACCCAGTTCTTTAGCCAACTGATGTACTCTTAATTTCATTCTGTCACCTCCACTTTGCTTAATATACCATTCACTACCCTTTTATCTGTTGTTCCTACGACATTCACATTTCTTGACATTCAGAAATTCTTCTTTTTCAATATTTATTATAGTGACTTCAAAATTTTTCCTCAAGTCTCTTTAAACTGTTCTATATATTTTTCATTTATGTCTTTTTAGTAATATCAGTAATCTTACCTTTATTCTTTTTATTCCTTCAATGTTTTTCATCTATTCCGAAAACAAAAAGCCTGAATTTTTCATAGGGCGATAATGTCTATTATGTTTTCCTGTTTTTCTGTTTCTTTTTCAGTAACTTTGAAAGCTCCTGCATCTCAAGATTATATTTCTGTTTTTTTGATAATCTTTTCATACATGCTGGATCCTTACACATAAAATCCTCTGCTCTGTACTTTTCATTTCCTTATCAAATACGTATTTTTCCATTTTCTTCGGATATTCTCAAAAATCTTCGCCTTTTTCCTACAACTGATACATGTTCTTTCAGGCATATATTGCTTCACCTTCTATTTCATCTTCTTCGTATTCATCCTGGTCATCTTCGTAACTTTCAGCAGTATGAATATCTATCTTTATACCACAAAGTTTTCTTTTGAGGGCGTGAATTCTGTCCTTTTTACCTATTGCCAGAGATAGCTGATCTTCATTCACAACTTCTCTTGCAACTCTTTCTTCTTCATTTTCAATTATATCAACTGAAATTACTTCTGCTGGATTAAAGGCATTTTTACAAAGTTGTCATATCTTCATCCCAAAAGTCTATATCTATCTTCTCTCTGAAGTTCATCAATGATACTTTGTATTCTCATTCCATTTTTACCTATACATGCTCCCTTTACATCCAGAGTTCGGATCTTCAGAATAAACTGCAACTTTTGTTCTGCTTCCAGCTTCCCTTGCAATATTCTTAATTTCGATTATTCCATCTTCTATTTCAGGAATTTCAAGTTCAAGCAGACCTCTTAACAGCTCTTCTGCCTTTCTTGAAAAGAGCTTTTCGTATATTTTGTAGATTCTTCAACAGTTCCAACATATACTCTTATTCTATCTCCTGACGAATCTGTCTGCTTCGAAAGTTCCTTTGCAGGCTAATAGCTTCAAGACCGTTTATATCAGTAAAGATTTCCTTTTTCATCTGTTTTCTTACAGTGGCAGCAACAATCATCTTTTTCTATCTGCTTAAAATTTATTAAAAATATTTTTCTTTTCACATTCCCTTACCTTCTGAACACTATCTGCTTAGCATTCTAGATAGCATTTTCTTTTAAACCCTTCAGCGTTAATTTCTACATCCATAACATCTCCAAGGTTTTGATCTTTTTTTCAATGAACGTGCATCTTCAAGACTTATTTCCTCATCTGGTTTAGTCACTGTTTTCAACAACTGTTCTTCTGGAAAAACCTTTTACTTCCCTGTATTTCTGTTATTGTTATATCTGCATTATCCTTTTCACCATAATTTTTCTTATAGCTGCAAGCAATGCTGTTTCTACCGCTTCCAACAATTCTTCCTTTATAATTCCTTTTCTCTTTCCAGTTCATCAATGCTTCTAAAAGATTCTCTGATCTTTTTGATTTTCATTATTCCTCCTCACTCTCTAATATATTTTCGCAGATTTCATATATCAAATGTGATTTTTCAATTTTAGAAAAAGGTATTTCATATACTTTTTCGTACTATCCAATAAAAATATTGTTTCATTTTTCAAACTTTTCTAACTTACCTTCAAATGTCTTTTTACCTTCAATTTGACTCTTTAGTATATATTTTACTTCCTGTAAATCTAGTAAAAATCTTTAGGTTTTTCAACTTCTTTCAAGTCTGGCGTTGAAACTTCAAATAAAAATTTTTCATTTTATCAGCTCATCTGCGATACCGTCTATTCTAGTGCTGAGTTCTACACAGTCATCAAGACTTGTATTCCCGTCAGGCTTTTCAACATAAATTCTTAAGTAGTTGTATCCACCTTCAGGAACATACTCTATATCTGCAGCTCCAGTCCCAGCTCCTTTAAATGCCCTCCATTTTTGTACAAGCATTTCCAATCCATAAAAATATCCACCTCATATTTAAAACTAAAAGGTGGGAACTTCCCTCTTTCTATCTAATATTTTGCTCTTATAATTATAATACCACATTTTTATCTGTTTTTGCAAGTTTTTATAATTAAATTTAATTTTTGGTGCAAGAGGTGGGACTCGAACCCACCCCGACTACTGCCACTGCTCCTGAAAACAGCGCGTCTGCCAATTCCGCCACGCTTGCACTCTTCATCTTTAATTATTATACTCCATTTTATACATTTTTTCAAGGGTGTCTCCATTGAAAATATATAAAAAGGATATCTCACTTAGAATTTAATATAAAGCTATATTTATATTTAAATATTCATTCTTTTGGGATATCCCTTTTATATTTTTAAATTTTGAGACAACCTCTTTATTCATACTTGCCATATTCATAGTTAACATTTCAAAATAATCTTTATTTGAAGCTACATCAGGACTCCATTTATCATCTGTATACACTACATCAAATGTTTTTCTTTTGTTTACGCTTTTTGTTCTTTCCTTTATTAATTCTGTCACTACTTTTCCTCGCTTCTCCTATTTCCTTTTCTGTTTTCCTTGCATCTGTGCCATTAATCCGGCTACTTTTTCAAACAGTTCTTTCATAACTCCACTTAAATCAAATTTCATAGTTACGTTTATAATTACTTCATTTTATCTTTATTTTCTGTCGTTTTATTTATTTTATAGTAATCCAATCCCTCTGTTTGAGAGCCGTCTTTCATTTCAGGGTTTATATTTGACTCAAAAATTTTTATCAGGTTAGTTCTGAAAGTTTGCTTCATCTCCACTTTGTAAATTTTCATAGTTTCTTCAAAATCCTTCACTGCTGGATGTTTTCCTCCACAACTTACTATAAACATCATCATAATTCCAGAATTATCAAAATTCTCTTTTTCATTTCATTCCCTCTTTCCAAAATAGATTTTTCATTATACAACAATTTTTCTCTTTTCTATTTGTTCTTTCTTAGTTGAGAAATTTTTATTACTGTGCATATATATAAGTTCATTTACCTTTTCGTGTTCTATATTCATAAATTCATGAAAATCCTTAATTTTACTTTCTCTCTTAAATAAAGCCATTTCATAAAGCATTTTCGGTAAATCTCTTTCTAAAATTACTGCCTTTCCTGCCAGCTCTATATTTTATTTTTCACTTAGCAATGTATATGCAATATTTGCCTTTTTCATCTATCTTTTTAATTCTACCTGAAAAATCCAAGATCTCCCTTAAAGTCAGACTGCATGAATTAGGACACCCTGAAATTCTCCATTTGCGGTAATTCCTTTTTCAATGTTGTATCATTGTTATCAAACTTCTTTGATATCTTGTCAAAAGGCACTTTTTACTGGAAGTTATTGCCAATCTGCATCTTGGAACACCGGTGCACGTAATGAGTGTCTTCAAAAGGACTTCTTATAAGTCTTTCTTCAAAATTTTCCAAAATATGTAAGTTTCTTCACCATTTAAATTAGAAACTATAATTTTCCTGATTATTTGTGAGTTTTTATTTTTGATTTCGCTGAGTTTAAAACTTTCTAAATATTCAAGAATTCCTTCCAGCTGTTTTTCTTCTTACTAACTCCACCTGCAAATTTTTAGTTTTACAGCATAAATTCCCTTCTGTCTATAGCTTTCCTCACATTTAATAAAAGTGCCTCGTCTATTCCTTCAGAAACAAAGTCTGCTTCCTTGCTCCATTCAAATGCTTCTTCCTGATTTTTCACATCTTTATAAAGTTCCTTTATATCAATTACAAGTCTATTTCCTGCCTTCTCTACATATCCTTCACAAATTTTTCTTCAAATACCTCTATTCCTATTTTTCTGTTCATTGTTCTTACTCTTGCCCTAGGTTTGTAACTTCCATATTATCCTTGAACATCATTACTATTGCCCTCATGTAGTAAAAGCATTTCTTCAGCCTTTATATCTTTTGAATATTTATAAAGTTCTTATTTGTGACGAGTTCATCTCAAAATCAAAATATACTTCAAAATAGTCTTCACCATTTATGCAATAAATCCCATATCAGAATATTTTGCTCCTGCCGTATCCTCATGCTGTTTGAAGCTGAAAAATTTAGATTTCCCTGAAGTGTATACGTATCTCCATTCTGAAACAGGTAATTTATTGAATGGACTGCATAAGGAGTAACATCAAACTCTTCCTTTTCAAAAACCACTATATGATGAAATAATCATTCCTCTTATACTTTTCCACACCACAGCCTGCGTTTTAATCCTGCATTAAATAAATCTTCTATTAATGGGAGAACATTGTCTGCTTTGATACCCTCAGCTGAATTCCATGTCTTGTTGTAAGTTTTATTTCTCCGTCACCATGTTTTGAAGACAAATCTGACACAGCCCTCAACTGTTCCAATGTTATAAGTCCTGCCCTTATTCTTGGACGGACAAAATAACTTCTTTCTCCTCTTTCATAGTAAACTCCGTTTATGGGATCCATATTGTCTTTTATGAGGTACTTCCTTTTCTCCGAGTTCCCTATGCCTTGCAAAATCTTCCTCAAATTTTTGCATCATTTTTCTCTTAACTTTTAAGAAATTTTCCTTCAGTATTTCCATTTTCATTCCTTTTCTTCAATATAAATTATAATATTTCTTAAAATAATTGCAGATAATTATATCATATTTTTATTATAAAAAGTATTATTTTATAAAGTTCTATATTAATTTGATAAACAAATTGTTTATCTTCAAACTATCAATATGAATAAAAACTGGACTATTTTCAGCTTTCTTATATAATATATAATAAAATGTGAAAAGGATATGATAGTGATGATTTCCAGATATTAAAACAATAAAAATAATAGAAAACTTTCATAAGACAGCTATTGATTGCCATTTTACTTACTTTTTAGTTATTTCGTGCTAATCAATAAATCCAAAAATATAAATGGTATCAGCCTGAAGAAGTTATTTCAAAGTTGATCCAGTCTGCAACCTGGAGATATTTTAATTCTTTCAAAGGAACCTACTATCCGTTCTGTGTGGGGGCACTAGTGCAATACTGAATGAAGAAAGATTGTAGAGTTTCCTTCGTATTCAGCGGGATATAGTGAGCTCAATTTATGCATGGTCAAAACTAAAAAGAAAGATAGCAATCTTTTAGACTGAAAAATATAGATGATAAATTTAAGAGTACCTTGTTAACGAAATTGATAAAAACTGTGACAAAACCTTATGGACTGACCTTTGATAAGAATTTTGATAAAGGCTGTACTGCTCTCAGTTTGTATATCTTGTTTTTAAAATGCAGGAAAAGAATACAGGGACGTAATGTTGACCTTGATTCTGATAGGGGGTGGCTGGGTAATGCCTTTTGACATTATGGAATCACCATTACTTAGAGCATTGTTCTGGATAAAATATCTAATGTACTGCACCCAAAATCTTGGACACAAGATTGGAGTGCAGATATTTTATTTTATATCAATTATGCTCATATATGGAAAGTGATCGCTAATTTAGTCCAATCCTGTGTATCATCCTTTATGAAAAACTTTTTCACCTTCCAGTTATCGAATAATCTCCAAATATATAGTCTATTCTAGGGATCTTCAATACTTCTCATTTCTTTATCTTTTCCTTCAAAGTAACTATCCTTCCATTCCTTTGTAAGTGTCTGATAATATTCCGTATTTGGAAAGCAAGTTCAAATCTCCGCTTAAAACTTTACATCACTTTCAAATAATCCATTTAACAGTGAAAGGGATTCAAGCTCTTCCTTTTTATTTCTTTTTATAATCCATGTGGGTATTAATTATCATTACTTTCTTTTCCAAATTCCTCTTTTTCAAGTTCTGCTATTACAACTTGACGTTTCTCAGCCCCGATTGAAGGTAATTCATAGGCATATATTTTTCTACCGGATATTTTTGAAATAAAGGAAATCCCAAATTCCCCGAATCAAAAATCCTTGATTTTCTGAAAATAATAATAGTTATACCCAAGTTCAACTGCTATATCAAAAGTTACATCCCTGAAAATTACTTCTTTTTGTATTTTTGTCAACTTCCTGCAATGAAACAAAGTCAGGCTTATATTTTTTTATGCTTTCCCCAAGTTTTTATACCATTTGCCAGTCTTGCTCCATAAATATTATATGTCATTATTCTTAGTTCTTTTCCTTCAGCTACTAGCATTACACTCATAAATAACAATATTTTCAGTATTTTTAAAACTTTCATTTCTTTTTACTTCCTTTCATATCTTTATCTTTTTCAACAAGATAGTATCTGGCTATAATTCTCATTTTTCTTTATTAATTTTGGAATTCCAGTTTAGATGCTTACTCTCGAGAAAAAGCCTCGCCTAAAGCTTTGACCAGCTGTCATTCCACCAATGGATTCCATATGTATTTTCCTTTATACAATCTGGTGAATACTTCTCTCTAAAAACCGTAAGGATAAAAATATTCTTTAGGATATATTGTTACTTCTCCTTCCTTTAATGTATTTTCCCTTTTATCAGTCAATCCATATTTCTTTCAAATATATAAGTAAATATTTTAGGAATCGTCCATAGAGGTTTTTCCCATATTTCCCCTTCATAAAACTCCTATCATATTTTTCAGTATTTCATTATGCCTGTCTGTTCCAAAAATTCCAACACTTATATGTTTTTTCATCCTCATATCCTATAAAAATTTCATTTTTCATTTTCTATTAATGGTGAAATATTTTTATAATTTCCATATCAGTGTCTACATATATTCCTGAATTTTTCATACATATAATGTACCCCTTATATAGTCAGACATATATGCCCAGAGTTTTTCTCTCATAACATTCCCTGAAAAATCATCCAGATGACCTTCTATATCAAAATTCTTTTCATTTATTTCAACTATTTCAAAATCTGGAAGTTTTTCCTGCCATGATTTCAGACATTTATAAAAAATATATCAGGTTTCTTGGCATTTCCTATCCATACTGTAATATGTCTTTTTCTCTATCATTTTTCTCCCGGTTTTTCACTTTTTTCATAATCATTGTGTACTTTTTCCTTGGATTTTCAACAATATTTACAACTTTAAATCCAATTTTTCTCATATAATAGCTCCTGCATTATAATCAAAAACATTTAATGTAATTGAATTTATATTTTTCATCTTGAAAAATCAAATTTATAAATTTCATCAAAAGCCCTTTTTCCCAAGACCTTTTCCTGCAAGCTCAGGATTAATCATAAACCGTCCAATATGAATATTATCAAGCTCTATACGTATTTTTCTGAATAATCCCGACAAACTCATTTTCACAAAAATCGAACAGATATTATTCAAATCATCAATTTGACTATCTGTAAGAGGAAAATCAAGGTTTGTTCCAGCCCATTGCTCAAGAAAAATTTTTCCCTTTTCATTTGTCCATTTAACTATATAATTTTTATTTTTATTATTTATTCCTTCTATTATTTCTATATTTTTCATTAATTTTAAACTCCTCATTTTCTTCAATTTTCCTGTACATATAGTCAAATCCAAATATAAGTATGTATACACCTGCAAGCATAGCCATATTCTTTATCAGCCCTTCTCCAAAATGAACCTCTTGGAATGTAGAACAGATTAGAATGAAGTAATAGCTTGTAAGCTAGTAAAAAATCTATTTCTTACAACGTATTTTTCATATTTTATTATCATATACCCCAGCAGTATGGAAATAACGATAATCACACATACCCAAAGATCGTACATTTCAGCTATATAATTTGAACCAATTCCTTCCCCTTTTCATATATGCAGGATTTAAGGCATATGTCAGCTTATCTGCCAAAGAATTTGTCGTATTCAGTGCTTCTGCCGACTGAGGTTTAAATCCGAATATTCCCTGTAATATATAGGGATACGAACCTGCTCCTACAATTTTACTTTTCAGATCTATCGTATATCCAGCACAAGGTAACTTACTCCTTGCGAAAAATAGAAAATTATATACAGAATTTATCAAATCTAAAGAAAAATACCTTCTTACTTCTTATTGAAACAAGTATCTGTGAAAAACAACACTGTAAATCCTACCAGTTTTTGCCATTGTTTTTAGCTTTGATTTTTATTCCGTAAACCTTTGCGTAATACCACATTATAAATAGAAGCTGGAGTTAAAAATATCGCCCTCGCACCTTTAAAGGAATCCAACAGTTTCACCATAAGATACAGTGAAGAAATAGTAAGAAACTTCCTTTTTGAAGGAATTGATATTAAAAATATCAAAAATCCTATTGTCATTATTGTCCCTGAACCTTTTGTAAAGAATGGATAGTCCACTCCTTTCAATATACCTGATAATACGCTTCATATCCTGCCTGCAGTATGACCTTCAGCTGAATAAACATTTTATAAGCAAGTGCAGGTAATGCAACTGTAAAGAGAAACATTCCAAAATCAGTATATATCTTCTTATTTTTAAGAGTTATACTGGCTTTTTCAGCTCATTTTTCCTTTTTCATTTAGAATACCTATAAAAATCCCAAATGAGTAAAAGAAGTACAATTATAAATACATTTATTATTTCCATCCGTACATCATTGAAAAATAATAGTTTTTGCAAATTTTTGTAGCCCATCCAAATTCCTTATATCCCACAATATCCAGAAATATCCTCGTAAAATTAAAGAGAAACAGCGTATAGAGGAATACCATGTAGGAATTCAGCCAGTCCAAGTAAATCTTTTCCTGTGACAAAAGTGTAAATATACACTCCCATTAGAAGAATTTCCAAAAACTTCATTTCCGTTGTATCATTTTGGAAAGACAACTATATTTTTTTAAAAATAGTACGAAAAATATTACGAATACGTGTAAAATTGTAAATAATATCTTATCTTTTTTCATAATTTAATTCCTATTTCCTTATTTTTCTGTTATAAATCTTTTTCGCCTTCCAGTACATATACATTCCTACAGGAAGTGAAATTATTAATCAATTTTATTGTAACATTCCTTATAGATTTTTGAAAAATCCATATCCTGCAACTTTGCAGAATTATAATAAACAGCATTATTTTAAAATTTTCTGCTTGAAAAGTCAATGTCTGCAAGTTGATTTCATTATGGTAAAGCCTGGCCTTTAGGGATTTCTAAGCAGTAAAGTATTATACTTTGCTGTCAATCCGTCTTCCCTGATACTCCTTTATTTCAATTTTTCATTTACATAGAGCATTTTATATTTCTGACAGATTCTGTTGTAAACAACCGCTTCTGTTGTAAACTTTTTCCCCTTCAAAAACTGGAAATGGATATTTTTAAGTATCTCTGTACGGAACATAAGGCCTTTATCACCTTTTAACTCCATGTTTATTGTAAATATCAAACTGTGTTGAAATCATTTCCTTTTTGAGGAATTCCTTCCAATGACTCTTCCATCAGGATACTGATAAATCACCCCATTCCCGCAATTTCATCATTTTTCATATTTTTCCCAGTATTTTAAAATCGTCTCAAGACCAGTTTCCACATATTCATCATCAGAATCAAGACATATAAAAAGCTCTCCTTCTGCTTTCTCAACCCAAAAGTTATATGCCCTCTGCTTTTCCACCATTTTCTATATGAAAATATCTTATATCCAGCTCATTTATAAATTCTTTTATCCTATCCTCTGTTCCATCAGTAGAACCGTCATCAATTATAAAGCCATTCAAAAATCCCTGTAAGTCTGATTTTGAAGTGAACTGTACAGTTTTCAAGCAGTTCTTTTCTATTAAAAGTAGGAGTAAATACTGTAAATTTCATTTTTCATCCCTTCAGCAGTCATTCATGACTAACTATTTTATAATCTTTCTTTTTATTCCATTTACAAGATTCATTATTTTTATTATATACATCCCTGTTTACAAGTAATTTTGTAACTATTGCCAGATAAACTATCTTTTCAGTCCAAATTTCATCCATGAAATATTAAATTTGAAAGGTAGAATATTACAGGATTTGATAACTATTACCAAATATCAGAAAAAGCTTCTTATAATTAAAGGATATTTTTATATTTTTCTTATTATCATCATTTCCATTATTGCCCTGAATAAAAATGCAAGTAATGTTGTCCATGCTACTATAATCGGCCAATCTCAGGATATCTAGGTATAAATATAATATTTCCTGCAAGATTGAATATCATTGCAAACATTATAAAGTAGAAAAATATATACTGTCTTCATGAAAATGGAAGAAATAATCCAGACAGAATAGAGCCTGAACTACAATTCCAGCAAGAATTAAAGCCATATAATTTATTGCCTGATGATAACTTGCAGGGAATATGAGTTTTATTCCTTCAGGAGCAAACAGCTGTGCATATAACACAGGCAAAAGAAATAATTGCTATAAAAGTTTTCCACACTTTTCGTTATTTTTGGGTTTGTCCTATCTGTCTTCATTGCTTCATAAAACTCAGGAGTCCAGCTGTTTACAAATGATCCTGTAACAACTGAAAGAACTCTTCCACCTGTAAATGCCAGCGTATATCCCTCCCAACTGTTGCAAGAGACACAAACTTAGCCAGTACAAGTCTGTCACTAAATTTACAACCTGATCCGTAAGTTCTATAAAAATCAAAGGTAGTCCATTACGCAGGAATATTTCACATAATTGAAATTCAGCTTGAACCTAAATTTCCCAAAATAATCCTTAAAAATAGAATAGAAATACTATAAGCAGTGCAATTAAATTTGCAAACTGGTTTCCAAAAACTCCCCATTTCAGAGATTTTATAAAGTAAATTGCCAGATATAAGTTGTAAAAAGGCTGACTACACTTCCAATTGCCACCTTTCATATACATTCTCTTCATTCTGAACAGAGTTGTGGCAAAGATTGTTAAAAAGCATTTGCTGTTGCAATCAGTACACTTACAATTATTAACGGATAGTAACACTTTGCTTAAATCAACAATATATGAAAACATTTTTGAGCCAAAGGTGTAAATAAAAAACATATATGTCAGCACGTTAAATACAACTATAATCATAGTTGATGAAAACATATAGCTTCCAAATTCATCTTCATTGTCCTTCAGATCCACATATTTCTTCATCTGCGCATTATAAAGACCAAGTCCCAGAATAACTGTAAACAGTGAAGTGATAGATTCAATGTCCCAACAATACCAAACTCTTCCTGGGTAAGAAGTCTTGTTATTATTGGAAGAAATATAAATGATCCCATTTTTGTCACTAAATTCATCAGGGAATAAACCATCGTTCCTTTTTAATAAATTTTTATTATCCATTGAATATTATTTTCCTTCCTCTATTTTAAGCCTATCAGGTCATGAATTCTTATTATTCCAACTACATTTCCATCTTCTACAACTGGCAGAACATTTATCTGACTTTTTCTATTTTCCATAAGATGCAATGCTTCAAGTGCCATTGAATCTCTACTGATAGAAATTGAGAAGAAATCATTATATCCTTGGCTTTATATGTGAAGAAATTTTTCCTTATGCTGTAATGCACATCTTATATCTCCTTCAGTAATAATTCCTTCAATTTACTATTTGCCCTTCCATCTTCTGAAATACAAACTGCTCCCATCTTTTGTAAGAAGAACCAGAACATTTTCAATTTCCTCATGTTCTCCCGCAACAGGCAGTTCATCCCCCATATGCATTAAATCAGAAACCGTAAGAAGAAGTCTCTTTCCCAAGGCTTCCACCTGGATGATATTTAGCAAAGTCATTTTTCAGTAAAAGTTTCTCATTTTTCATAAGAGCAACTGCAATAGCACTCCCCCATTACAAGAGTTGCTGTCGTTGAACTCATCGGTGCTGTTCCAAGTGGACATGCTTCCTTTTCAATCCCTATATTTATAACTATTTCTGCATATTTTTGCAAGCGTAGATTTTTCATTTCCTGTAAGTGCTACTATTTTTCCCACCTATTTTTATAGGAGTTAGAATACTTAATATTTCATCAGAATTTCCACTATTGGAAAATTGCAATATACATCTCCGTTACTTATCATTCCCAAATCTCCATGCAATGCTTCAGCGGCATTTACAAATATGGCACTTGTTCCAGTTGAAGCCAGGAGTTGCGTGATTTTTTTCTTCCTATATGTCCTGATTTCCCAATTCCAGTAACTACAACTTTGATTATTTTTTTCAAACCATAAATAAAGATTTACTGTTTTTCTCAAATCTGTCATCTAGCTTATTTTTCACCTTTTTCAAAGTTCACTTATCTCAATGTCAAAAACTTCTTTAGCTTCCTGAATGCAGTTTATATCCATAGACTTTTCCCTTTCCTTTCTTTTTCTTTATTTATTTTTCTTTTTCAATTTTTATTAAGTATCTTTTTATTTCCTGACTTTTATCCTTATGACATACAAGCAATGCATCTTCTGTATTTACAATAACAATATCTTCTATCTATTGATGCTATTATTTTTCCTTTTCATATTTATTATTATATTTCCTTCTGAATCAATTTCTGAATATTTTTCTGCTCTTACAACATTTCCTTTTTCATCCTTTGGAAATATTTCATCAAGAGATTTGAAACTTCCCACATCATTCCAGCTTATATCAACAGGTATTACAAGAACTGACTTTTTGTGTTCCATCACTCAAAAATCTATAGATGTCTTTCTCAAATGTTTCCAAATTCCTGACATAATCACTCAATTCTTTTCCATAAAATTCATTTAAATCTTTATTTTCCAGCATTTTTCTATTTTTCAAGAACTTCTTTATAGGGAATCCATATATATATTTCATTCAGTATAAATTCAGTTTTCCATACGAACATTCCACTATTCCATAAACTAATTTTCCTGTTCTATATACTTTTCTGCAATTTCCCTGTTAGGGTTTTTCCTGAAACTTTTTACTTTGTAGATTTTTACATTCTTCGTTATCTTCTTCACTTTTTGACTTTTTTATTTTTAAAAATATTCAATATAACCATATCCTGTTTCCGGATAGAAGGCTTTAATTCCCAATGTGACATAATATCTTTTTCAGCTTCTTCAAAAGCAAAGTTAAGGCTTTCAAGAAATTCTTTTTCCTTTTTATAAGATGATCCGACGGTAGCACTGCCATAATACTGTCTTTGTATATTTTTCTGTATTATTAATGCAGCATAACCTATACACAGCGGCAGTATCCCTTGCATTGGCTCAAAAATTATATTTTTCAGGGTATCTCAGGTAATTCCTTTTTATAATATCAAGATACGCTATATTTGTTGAAATAAATATCTTTTTCAGCTGGAAACCAGTTTCACAACCCTGTCTACTGTTTCCTAATCATCGTTTTTCAGAAACAAGATCCAAAAACTGCTTTTGGTCTTTCATTTTTGTTGACAAAGGCTAGAATCTCGTTCCGCTTCCACCTGCCATTATTAATACAACTTTATCCATTATTATTTTTCTCCTGTCAATTTATAATATTATATCACATTTCTTGTTTTTATAAAAATTATTCTTGAAAAACAGTCTTTCATATGTTAACCTAAAAATATAATAATTTTTATGTTACATTGTATGAAAGGAGACTTTTATGTTATTTAGTCTTACACTTATTTTCTTCAGGTATTGTACTTGGTAGTATATTTAACCGCCTGAAATTACCCTCAGCTACTTGGAATCTGCTCACAGGAATAATTTTTAGGACTTATCTCCTAAATCTTCTTGATCCAAAATTTTATCAATATCAACTGATTTACGTCAGATAGCTTTTAATTATAATATTAACAAGAGCTGGTTTGAATCTCGATATAAATGATTTGAAAAAGTTGGAAGACCTGCTGTTTTAATGTGTTTTGTCCCTGCAACCTTTGAAATTCTGGGAATGATAATTTTTGCACTAAAATTTTTAGGACTTGGCCTTCTGGATTCTGCAATACTTGGAACTGTTATCGCCATGTTTCTCCTGCCGTAGTTGTTCCTAAAATGTTAAAACTCATGGAAGACGGATATGGAACAGAGGAAGGGATTCCACAGCTGATTATGGCTGGAGCTTCTGTTGATGATGTGTTTGTTATAGTTTTATTTACTTCTTTCATTGGCCTTGCTTTCAAACGGTACATTTTCAGCGCTTAACCTTATAAAAATTCCTACTTCCATATTTTTGGAATATCTGTAGGATTCCTCTGTGCCATTTTACTGATTTATTTCTTTTAAAAAAGTACATATAAGAGACAGTATGAAGGTAATTATTATTTTTAAATATTTCCTTCCTGCTTGTAACTTTTGAACATTCCCTGACCGGTATAATTGGATTTTCAGGTCTTCTTGCCATAATGAGCATGGGAACTGGTATTCAGGATAGCATACTCGCTAAAAGGCTTTCTGAAATATTCAAAATTGTGGATTGCGGCAGAAGTGATACTTTTTGTACTTATGTAGGTGCCACTGTAAATATAAAATATGCATTAGGAGCAAGTATTCCTGCTATTCTACTAATTATGACTGTTGTAGCTTTCCGTATGGCTGGAGTATTTTTATGCCTTCTTGGAACATCACTTTCATATAGAGAACGTTTATTCTGTATGATTGCCTATTGTCCAAAAGCCACTGTTCAGGCGCTATCAGCTCCATACCTTTATCAATGGGACTTCCTTCAGGAAATATTATTCTTACAGTTGCAGTGCTTTCCATACTTATAACTGCTCCCTAGGAGCTTTTTGCAGTGATTTCAGTTACAAGAAACTGTTGATAAAATCATAAGAAAAATCTGATTATTGTATCATCCTCTTCCTGTTACGTATGATTTTCAGAAACAATATCATGTGTTTGATACTATTCTTTATAAGAAAGAGCATGAAGTTTTCATTAACCTCATGCTCCCATTTCTACTATTAAATTTTTCTTTTTCTTAAAAATAAGAATTTGTCATAATCTCATTTTACAGTCTTTTTAAAGCAAAGTATCTATGTACTTATCCTGTAATTAAATCCTTAATTACTGCAACTGTATCACTGATTATTAATTTTTCGATTTTATCATCTCATCAATAGCCTGTAGCTTTCTTTCCAGCTCCCATGGCTAGTATAACTGTAGCCGCTCCTGTTACTGCATCTCCACCTGCAAATACCCTGTCTCTTGTTGTCTGACCAGTTTCTTCATCAGCAACTATACATTTCCATTTATTAAGTTCAAGTCCTGATGTAGTTTGTGATATTAGCGGATTAGGTGAAGTTCCTATAGACATTATTACTGTTTCAACTTCAGAGTCAAATTCTGATCCTTCTATAGCGACAGGTCTTCTTCTTCCACTGGCATCAGGCTCCCCTAATTCCATCTTTATACATTTCATTGCCTTTACCCAGCCATTTTCATCAGGAATAATTTCAATTGGATTTTGTAGAAACATGAAATTAATTCCTTCTTCCTTCATGTTCCAATTCTTCCAGTCTTGCCGGTGCTTCTTCTTCAGATCTTCTGTATACTACATATACTTCTGATCCTAGTCTTCTTGCTGTTCTTGCAGCATCCATTGCCACATTTCCTGCTCCTACTACTACAACTCTCTTACCAAGTTTTACTGAGTCTTATAATTTTTCATCAAAGCTTTCATAAGGTTACTTCTTGTCAATAATTCATTGGCTGAAAATACTCCATTGGAATTTTCCCCTTTTTATATGCATAAAGTTAGGAAGTCCTGCACCTGATGCAATATATACAGCTTCATAATTTTCTTTATCTAATAAATCATCAATCATAATAGTCTTACCTATTACTACATCTGTTTCTATTTTTACTCCTAAGTCTTTTATCTCCTGAATTTCAGGTTCTACTACTTCCTTTTTTGGCAATCTGAATTCAGGAATTCCATAAACAAGAACTCCTCCTGCCTCATGCAATGCTTCAAATATTGTAACATCATGTACCCTTTTTTAGCCAAATCACCTGCACATGCTATCCCTGAAGACTACTTCCTACTATAGCTACTTTTTATGATTTTTCTCTATATGTACAGGTATCTTTATCCTTTCTTTCTCACATAATCAGCAACAAATCTTTCAAGCCTTCCCTATGGCAACAGGTTCATTTTAAATCCTACTATACAGCTTCCTTCACATTGGCTTTCCTGAGGACAGACTCTTCCACATACAGCAGGAAGTGCATTTTGTTTCTTTTTATTATTTCTGCAGCCTTTTCAAAAATTACCAGATTTCACTTCTGTTATAAATTGAGGTATATGAACATTTACAGGACAGCTTGGCACACAAGTGGCTTTTTACAGTTCAGACATCTTGTAGCTTCAAGCATGGCCATTTCAGCAGTATATCCTTTACTTACTTCTTCAAAATTATTTATTCTTTCTTCAGCAGGCTGGACAATATCTTCTACCTCTTGTTAAATGAAGGGCATCTTGTTTCTTTTTCATTCTCATGGTCATCTGTTCCTCCGTTACAATAATAACTAGGTTCAGATTCCAGCATTTCTAATTTCTCTTCATCTATTTTTACATGCACCATGAGGATTATCCGATGTGCTGATTTCTTTTTCTTTTTTTTCTGTTGTCTTGTACATTTCTTGTCTTTTTAAAGCTTCATCAAAATTTATTTCTTCAGCATAAAATTCAGGATAATCTACACAGGCAAATTTTACATTTCCATTAACAGTCAGTCTACAGGCACCGCACATACCTGTTCCATCTACCATTATAGGTTTAAGCTCACCACTGTTTTTTTATGTTGTGTTTCTGAGTTTGCAGTGAAGCAAATTTCATCATTATCATAGGATCTATCTACTACTAAAATCATATTCTTTTCCTTCTCCCATAAGCCGTTCAATTTCATCTGTCACAAGTCCTTTTTCTTCCATAACTTCCATCATCTGTTACAATATCTACATGCAATCATGTCTTCTTCATATATTACAGCTTCTTTTGTTCTGGCTCCCATTATGACATCTACATCTATTCCTCTTGAATGAAGATATTTTACCTGTGGATATACAGGGCTGCTCCCAGCCCTCAGCTATAAATAATATCTTTTTCCTTTTGAGTTCATCATCTGTTTCATATATAATTCTGAGAGGTTTTCCCAAAGGTCCTACAAAATCTAGAAACTCATCTCCTTCTTCAAATTCACACATTTCTTTTGTAGAAGTTCCTATTGCCTGAATTACTACTGTTACTGTTCCTTGCTCCTTGTCATAATCAGCTATTGTTAAAGGTATTCTCTCTCCTGTCTTATCAGCCATTACGATGACAAATTGTCCAGGATTTGAAGATTCAGCTACTCTTGGTGCATGAATTCTCATCATGTATATAGCTGGAGCCAGTGTTTTCTTTTCACAATTTTAAACATATTTCTCTCCATTCTTTATATTTTTATTATAATTCTTTATATATTAAAATAATTATAAACTTGATTAATAAAAACATAAGTAAATATATTTTATATTTAGAAAATTTCATATTTTATCTAAATATCTTTTCTATGTTCAATGTACCATTATTCTTTATATAGAAGTATTTCGCTCATTATACTTACGGCAATTTCTTCAGGAAGCTGGTTGGATATATTTAATCCTACAGAGTATATATTCTATTAATCTCTATCTTCAGAAAATCCATCCTGAATAAGAGAAATTTCTGATGAAAAACATGTTTCACCTTACTTCCTATAAGTCCAATATACTTTGCTTCCGTTTAAGCTTCTTTTACAAAATCCAAATCTCCTGTATGTCCTTTTGGTTGCTATGACAGTATAAGTATCTTTAGTGACTGTAATTTTTCTGAAAGAGCTTCATTATAGGAGTAATTATTATATCAGAAGCTTTTTGAAGACTTTCTTTTGTCAGCGTATTCTTCACGGTCATCTATTATATGCATTTAAATCCAGAAAATTTGCCAGTTCTAGAACTTTTTCACCTACATGACCTCCACCAGCAATAATAAGTTTTTCCTGGAACAAATACTCTTATAAATCCACTTGCTTCTCCTCCGCACTCCATCTTTAAGTCGCCTGTGGAGTCAAAACTGTGATTGAAATTCCTATTTTTATTACCTTTACAGAGCTCAACAGATTCCTGTATCACAGTATATTCTATTTTACCTCCACCAATAGATCCAAATGATTTTCATCTTCCCAGACTAGCATTAGAGAACCTTCATCCCGGGGGTAGATCCTTTAATCTCTGTAATAGTAACTAATGCAACTTTTTCTTCCCTGTTTAAAGATTCTATAATTTTAATATTATTTCATCCATGTAAAGCCTCCGGTATTTGACTTTTTAATGTAGTATAGCTTCAAGAGCACACCTACACTTCTGGCCTTATCAGAAATTGTGAAACAGTTTTTCATATTCATCCATTCTTGGGTCAATGTCAGCTATTTTGAAATCCTTTTTGTAACAAAATATCCATCTCTTATTATTCCTCTAAGGATACCATCTATAGTGGCTAGAACTTTATTTCCATTAATTAAGGCTATTGTTTCCCCTTTCCTTACTGTATCTCAATTTTACTTATATTCCTGATGTTTCCTTCCCATTCACTATGTATTACTCTCTCTTTGGTGAAACCTCTCTATATTTCCAGGTATTCCAGAGTTTTTAATAGCCTCGCCATTGTATATTACTTCTCCGAGATGATGTCCTCTCTTAGTTTCAATAACTGCATGAACATCTTTTCCCGCAAAAATCCAGGATATATGCCGATTGTAATCAGAGCCATATTTATATGTGTTCCAAGATGCAAGAATGGCATCAATAAGGATAACAGGCTTTAGTATACTGATGTATCGCCCTTCTCCATCAATGAGTACAGAATTTCATCATTTTCGAGAATTTTTCCATTTCTTCAATACTATCTGTCAAAACAGAAAGTAAGTCCATTAATAGTCATCTATAAACTGCTTCGCCAAAAAGAAACTTCCCTTCTTATATGAGCTCGGATTACCAGTTTCAGAACTACAACTTTAAAACCACATTTATGAAGTCTTTCAATTATTCCGGAAGAAATATCCCTCCACTTCTTATAAGTACAATATCTCGATATGTCATTTTATTTCCTGCCTTTTTAAAAATATTCTTTTTATTCAAATCAGTTTACATAATGTAAATATGTTATTTAATTCTGTTATTTAAAATTTGAATCCAGCATCTTCAAATATGATACGGGATCTTCCAGATATTTAAGGAACTGTTCAGCCTGCTCCTTATTTTTGTAGAAAGAGATAACAGGCTGCAGGATAAACTATAGGGTTCATGTAAATCTGAGAAAATTCTTCAACAACAAATCCGTTTTTAAAGCTTTTTGCATCAGTAAGATAAACTATTCCAGCATCAACTTCCCCAAGTTCTACTATGTTTAAGACAGCTGTTACATCTTTCGATAAACTACCTTATTTTTAGAATATCATTCCATAAGTTCAATTTTTCCAGTGTCTGTTTTCCATATTTTCCTGCAGGGGACAGTTTTTTTCTTCACCTAAAGCTATCTTTCCTGTATTTTTAATTCCTTTTGAAGATTTTTAATGTATCTTTTCTGAGTATTAGGGTGCTATCCAAGAACTAATGTATTTTTAACAAATCTTTTTCTTGTTTCCTTAATTATAAGATTTTCCTTTTTCCAAATTGTCCATGTTTTAGTGGCTGAAATAAAAATGTCAGTTGCATTTCACTATAATCTGTTTTCTAGAGCTCCTGAACCACCATAGTTTACATTTATAGTTATATCAGAATGTTCTTTCTTATAATTTTCCACAATTGTATCCACGATTTCTTTAAACTTATGGCGGCACTGTTGTAAGTGTCACAGGTTCTTTTTACAGTCTCCTTCTGTCCACCACAACTAAAAATAAAAAGTAATAATGTCAATGAAATAATAATCATAATTTTTCCTCTTCTTTTTATTTTTATGATTTCTAATTTTAAAAATTTCTATAATTACACCCTTTTGATTATAAACATAAATCAAATAAAGTATTTATATATTTTTATTTCTCATTCTTTATCCAATCTCCACTTTTTCACCATGTTTCTCTACCAGTCTGATTTCTCCTATAACCATAAACTTGTCCATACTCTTTCACATATCATAAATAGTAAGACCGGCTATTGAAACCATTGTAAGTGCTTCCATTTCAACTCCAGTTTTTCCTGTAGTTTTTACAGTGGATTTTATAAGAATCTTATTCTCTTCATCATTAAATGAAAAACTCTATTTTAGCATTTGTAAGCAGAATGTTATGGCACATGGGAATAAGAAACTGTGTCTGTTAGCTGCCATTATAGTACTATTCTTGCTACTCCCAGAACATCTCCTTTTTTTATATTACCCTTCTTTACTGCTTCAAGTGTTTCCTTATTCATTACAATTTCACCTGTAGCGACAGCTGTTCTTTCAGTAACATTTTTCAGTAATATCTACCATTGCTGCTTTTCCATCATCATCAAAAATGTGTAAACTTATCACCTTGCTTTTTCCCTCCTTTTCTATCAGTCTGTTTATTACCATTACCAGTATAAAACTGAATATTACTATAATAATTATAAGTATGTTTGCTTTTTATTTCTCCACTTTCAATGGAAAAATATATAAGGAGAGGGATTGTCTGTGTCTGTCCAGGTATATTTCCGGCAACAATCAGAGTGGCACCAAATTCCCCCATGGCACGTATACATGAGAGAAGAATTCGGCAAGTATGCCCTTTGAAGCCATAGGAAAAATTATGTACCTGAATATCTGAAAAGATTGAGCTCCGTCAACTGAGCGACTTCATAATTTTCTTTCTGAACATTATCAAAACCAAGTTTAGCATTTTGATACATCAATGGAATAGTTACAACTATTGCAACAAGACGAAGCGACTTTCCAGCTAAACACTATATTCCCATCCAAACCATTCATAAAAATATTTTCCAATCGTCCCCTTCTTCCTATCAATACAAAGAAGAATATATCCTATTACAGTAGGAGGAAGGACATAGGAAAAACTATCAATGTCTCTATAATATTTTTGAATTTAAAGTTATTTTCTATGAAATACATAGGCAGGGCTGTCCCAATAAAAACGTTACAAAAACTGCTATTACAGTAACTTTCAGTGAAAAGCAGAATTGCTTCTATCATTTACATCCTTTCTGTTTTGCTCTATTCTTTTTATATCTATATTACACCCTTTTTCAATTTCTCCACCTTTTTCACAGTGGCGAAAACTCCTTCCCTAGGCATTATGCAATCTCCCATAGCATCAATAAATGTGGCATCGGTTATGGCAGTCCTTTCTATCTGGGTTATTTCAAGTTCAAAATTATCGCCCGACAGTATAGTACCAGGAACAATTTTCTGTGAAATCAATCCGCTTATTATAAGATTTTCCCAAAACTTCCAAAATTTACAGGTGCTCCCTTTTACTTTAAAATTTTTCTAGCTTTCAAAACAAAGGGGCCAGACCTGTCTATGCCAGTTTCCTCCATGAGCATCATTTTCCAGTCCAGTTTTTCAATCAAATTAATATGAAAAGAACTTCCTTTTTGGAGTACCTTTCTTTTCAGAGATGCATATTGCTTCTATTTCCCATTTTCTCTCCTTGAATTTTACATTGCTAAAAATTATTTTTAATAAAGTTAATGCAATATATATCTCTACTTATGGTATATTATACCTCATATATTGTCAAGTTAAATGCAACTCACAAGCGGTTCGAAGATTATTTGTAAAATCAAAATTATATAAGCTATTGATTTTATACGTTTTAAAGGGTAAAATCTATATACAAGTGAAAATGTAATAAAAATTTTTATAGAAGGAAAAGATTAAAATGAAGATCAATTTGGAAGAAATCAACTACTTGAGGCTTTCGTCACGAACAACTGTAACCTCAGGTATGTGTTACTGCATGCCTGAAGTTTAAAATGAATCTGATAATGAATAATTTAACTATAGATGAGTATTACAGGACAGTAGAAATTCTTGCAAAACTTGGGATACGAAAAGTGAGAATTACAGGCGGAGAACCTCTTACAAGAAAAGGAATAGATGAATTGATAGGAAAAATCAATACTATTCCCGAAATAGAAGAAATTGCAATTACAACTAATGGCATACTTCTTGATACATATTTAGATAATTTTATAAAAGACGTGTCACTTCATTAAATATAAGCATAGATTCTGTAAATAAAGGGAAAATTTTAATAAAATTACCCGTGGAGACTTGTATGAGTAACAGAATCCTTGAGAAAAGCCGGGATAACGGAATAAAAATTAAGCTAACACTGTAATTATAAAAGGATCATGACCATGAGATTTCTGATTTAGTGAAGTTTGCTATAGAAAATAATGTTGATATAAGATTTATAGAACTTATGCCTATAAGGGTGTGCAAAGAAATCGAGAAGGAATGAAAAGTCGGAGATTATAGAATTTCTTGAAAAAACTCCGATATAAAAGTAGAGAAAACATAATAGAAGTCACAAAATTAATGAAAAATTGAGACTGGACATGCCCAGTACTATAACATTTCAGGAACAGCAACAAGGATGGATTTATTTCTCCGTTAAGCAGCTGCTTCTGTGATGAATGTAACAGGATAAAGAGTTACATCTGACGGAAAAATGAAACAATGTCTTTACTATGAGGTAATATTGATTTAAAGAACTTTTCAGGACTGAAAATATTACAGATGAAGCACTTATAAAAATACTTGAAAGGGAAATTTATACAAAAACAGAAACATGAGTTTAATGATTATAAAAAGCATAATGAAAAAGAAGAAAAGAAATTATGAGTTCAATAGGAGGATGATTTAGAATGTTGATTAAAAATGCTCTGATAATAGCCCACAAGTGATGTATATAAGGTGATATATACATAAAGACGGTGTTATATCTCAGATAGGAGAAAAATCTAGTCATTGAAAATGAAGAAAAAGGAAGAAAATAATAGATGCTAAAAGGGAGTACGTATACCGGGGAGGAATGATGTACATACTCATTTCAGTCTTGATGTGGGGAATTGCCGTGTCTAATGATGATTTCAGAACTGGGAACAATAGTGGCAGCATGCGGAGGAACAACATCTATAGTGGATCATATAGGTCAAGGTCCGGTGGGAAGCACTCTTAGAAGCAGAATAGAACATTATCATGAGACTGGCAAAAGGAAAAAGCTGTTATTGACTATTCATTTCATGGGTGTAATAGCCTATGATACAGATGAACAGAAACTGAAAGATATGAAAGGAACTTATGAGGAAGGTATGAAAGTTACAAAATCTATATGACTTATGGACAAAGAATAGAGGATGAGGAAGCTATAAAGGTATTAAAAAGCTGCAAAAGAAAATAATGCAATAGTTTCAGGTACATCACGAAAATCATGAGCTGTTGAATATTTGAGAAAATATTATGTTGAAAATGCAGCATGACTTCGGCATATACCATCAAAAGCAGACCTGAAGAATGTGAGGCTGAAGCTGTAAATAGAATATTAATCTTGCATCATGCTGTAGGGATGCCCCTATTTATATAGTACATCTGACTTCGAACATGGGACTAGACTATGTTAAAAATGGCAAAGAAAAGAGGCAGCAACATATTTGTGGAAACATGTACTCAGTATCTTGTTTTAGATGAAGAGCTTTATAAATTACCAGGAACAGAAAGGATTAAAATATGTAATGAGTCCATCCTCTGAGAAACAAGGCAAATCAGGAAAAACTTTGGCAGAGGTATAAAAATGGGTGATATTCAGGTAGTAGCGACTGATTGTCCATTTTCCTATGAAAAGAAAAAGTTCCTATGGGAAAAGACAATTTTGCAAAAATGTCCCTAACGGTGCTCCAGGAGTTGAAGCCAAGAATTCCTGTGCTCTTTCTCAGAAGGTGTCATGAAGGACGTATATCAATAAACAAATTTGTTGAAGTAACTAGTACAAATCCTGCAAAAATATGTGGAATGTATCCTAAAAAGGAAGCATAGCAGTGAGAGTGATGCTGATCTAGGTAATAATAGATAGGATAGAAAAAGTTACCATTACAAAAGTGATCTATTCCATGAAAAATGTAGATTATACGAGCTATGAAGGATATATGAATTACAGGATATCCATAATGACTATTGTAAGAGGAAAAGTAATTGTAAAGGGATAAATGAAATTTGTAGGAGAAGAAGGATACGGGTCAATTTATAAAAAGATATAAAAATGATCAATATGTCAGATATTAAATGATAAATAGAAAAGAAAAAGGTGGAGAGATGTTTTTAAAGATTGGAAACTCTGGGAAAAATTACTTTGAACTTACGAAAAAGATATAGTTACTGTAGTGGGATCCAATGGAAAAACTACTTTCTGCTTGAATTTATGTAAAGGAACTGAAAAAAGAAGAAGACAGTTTTTATATACTACGACAGTTAAAGATTTTACCCGATGATAAAATATGATTTTTGTTGACATAACAATTCCTAACATTGAAAAAAGGAAAAAGAGGATGTTTTTCCAGAAAATGGAAATAACCTCTTTCCTATTAAATCTGGAAAAAATTTAAATAATAGTACAATGTATATGTTTTAGGAATATACGACAAATAAAAATAGGAAAATAACTTCTCTTTCTCCAAAAATACTTGAAGATATTTCGTAAAAATGTGACTACATGATAATAGAAGGTGATGGTTCCAAAAATGAAACCTCTCAAAAGGCTGGAACAAAACAGAACCTGTATATACTAAAAATACTACAAAATCTAGTAGGGCATACTGCCTATACAAATATAATAGGGACAAAATAACGATGTAAATATTCATCAGGATGGAAGAATTTCTTAAAAGATATCCGGTGGGCAAAAATGAAACTTTAACATTAAATCATCTGTATAATAGTTATTGTTCATGAAAAATGGAGCTTTTTCAATACTGCATTAGGGAGAAAAGAATTCTTATATTAAACTGTGCCGAAAGGGTATGAAGGATAAAAGAAAATGCATTAAATCTTGCCGAAAATGATTCAAAAAGTAATATAAATTTCAAGGATGTTAGAAATAGCTGTAACCAGTTTGAAGAAACAGAGAATATTACGAAAATAGGAGAAAACAGTATTATAAAGGAAGAAAAATCAAAATTTTTCTGTTCCCTAAAATAAGTGCAATCATAATAGCTCAGGAAAATCGAAAAGAATGGGGACAAACAAAGCTTCTTCTTGAATACAGGAGATCACATTTATAGAGATACACTGGAAAAAGTACTGAAGGAAAATTTTTATGAATTTTGCTGTGTCATTTCTGACAAAAGGTAAAGAAGAAAGTTCAGGATTATATGAAAAATTTGGAAACAGATGAAAAGAAAACATATGTAGTTGATAATAAAAATCGGAAAAAGGGCAAAGTGAAAAGTATAAAAATAGGTTGAAAACTCTAGGAAAATGTGATGGATATATGTTCTTTTCTTGCGATCAGCCTTTTCTGACTTCAGATACTATAATATTGAAAAATTTTTAATCCTGGAAGAATAACAATACCTGAGTATGATGGAAAAAGAAGCCTTCCTGTCATCTTTGGAGAAAAATTTTCAAAAATGAACTTCTCAAGCTGGAAGGAGATACAGGTGGAAAAAACTGTCATAAAGCAATCATCCTGATAAAATAAGAATAGTAGAAATGAAAATTCGGATGAAGGAAGAGATATAGATACAAAGGAAGATTATGAAATACTAAAGAAAGGTGAACAGGATATACATGTAGGAATAATAACAAGTCAGTGATAAAGGTGCTAAAAACGAAAAGAGGATAAAGCAGGTAAAGCTATAAAAGAAATTGTAGAAAAATATAATATGAAAAGTAATGAAATACTTAATCCTTCCTGATGAAAGAGAAACTTCTCTCAGAGGAAATGAAAAATATGTCAGACATTCTGAAATTGAATCTTATACTTACAACAGGAGGAACAGGATTCAGTATAGAGGGATGTAACACCTGAGCGACTAGAGATATTATAGAAAAGGAAGTACCTGGAATACCTGGAAGCAATAAGACAATACAGTATAAATATAACTAAAAGAGCAATGCTTTCAAGAGCTATTGCGAGGCATAAGAAAAGAAACCTGATAGTAAATCTTCCAGGAAGTGAAAAAGCTGTAGAGAATCATTAGAGTATTGTATAGAGTCAATAATTCATGGGATGAAATACTTACAGGAAGTGCTACAGAATGTGCCAGATAGGGAGAGTAAAATGAAAAATAAATGTAGTACGAAGGATATGAACTTTGTCATGATATACTTAGATATTACCGGGAGGTTTAAAGGAGCAAAGTTTTAAGGGGACATATAATTAGGAAAGACATAGAAGTACTAATCTCGTTGGGGAAAAGGAAAACATATTTGTGATGGAAAGAAGATAAGGATCTTATCCATGAAAATGATGCAGCAATGTTTATCTGTAGAAAAACTCAATTTAGATAAAGAGTTTTTGAAATTTCAGAGTATACGCGAAGGTAAAATAAATATAACTGCCAAAGAAGACGGAATTTTTAAAAGATAGATATTAATACTCTGAACAAAAATAAACAAAATAGAGAGATAATTCTAGTTACAAAAGTATAATAACAGTTATATTAAAAAGGAGAAAACTGTCGCTGCAACAGAGTAATTCCATTACTGATAGAAAAACAGCTGGATGAAATGGAGGAAAACTGGTTAAAGACAAGAACTGCTGACATTTAAAAAATTGATAAAAACAAAAAGTTAGCACTAATAACAACAGGAAATGACAGTATATATACGGATAATAAAGGATAAATCAAAAGAAGCCCTTTTATATAAAAATATAACTAAATGATAGAACAGGTATTTTCTCCAGATGACAAGGATACAATAAAAATATATAAAAAATGTTTGAAAATGAAAAGATATTATAAATATTAACCGGGAAGGAATGTGCGGTCCTGATGATGGAAGTTATGGAGAAAGACTTGTGACAGAAATTGAACAGCTTATGGGAGAAGGAAAAGAGCAATTTGAGGTGATGGGTCCTATGAATGGTGAAATTTGCTTCTGCAAACTCAAACACAACACAAAAACAGTGGTGAGCAAAATCCTACGTGATGGTCGACCGTGCTGTGCGGTGCCTGTAGACTGACTATTATTGGAAATGTAAGAACACATACTGTGTAGACGGTCCTGAATTTTGTACTGAAAATAAATTTTGATGAGCTTTAAAAGACAGAAATGTACAAGACAACAGAAAAAAAGGAAAGAAATCAACCCTCGGATAATCTCATGAACATAAAGTAGATGAGAGAAATTAAATGCTGGAGTCTGAACCTAGTTGTATTGTAACGGGAAGACAGATGACCATGAGAATGAAACAAGATACTCCTTCATTTTAACAAGAAAAAAAAAAGGTGAAGATGTTGTCCAGCCGCAGAGAAAGAATAAATAATTTTGAAAGCCGTGAGGATACTTCTTTCAAATGGCATGCTTGAAGCTTTACAAGATGTCTAGACTGTAAAAAGCCACTTTGTGTACTTAGGCTGTCTGTAAGTGTTCATATACCTCAATTTCATAGTGAAATCTGGTAGATTTTGAAAGGCTGCAGAAATAAAGAAAACAAATGCTTCCTGCACCATGTGGAAGATCATCTCAAGGAGAAGCCAATGTGAAGGCTGTATAGTAGGATTTAAAAATGAACCTGTTGCCATAGGAAGGCAGAGATTTGCTGATTATGTGAAAGAAAGGATAAAGATATGTACATATGAGAAAATCATAAAAAAGTAATATAGTAGGAAGTGGTCCTTGGGGATAGCATGTGCAGGTGATTTGTGGCTAAAGGGTGCGATATTTACAATATTTGAGCATTGCATGGGGCAGGAGGTTCTGTTGTGATTCCTGAATTCAGTTATAAAAAGGAGTAGTAGAACCCACAGAAATTCAGGAGATAAAAGACTTAAAGGAGTAAAAATAGAAACAGATGTATTAATACGATGGGAACCTTGTGATGATTTATTAGATAAAAGTATGAAGCCTTATATATTGCATCAGGTGCAGGACTTCCTATTTAATACCATATAAAAAGGGAAAATTCAATGATGTACTAGCCAATGGGTTATTGACAAAGTAACCTTATAAGCTTTTGATGAAAATTATAAGACTCAAGCAAAACTTGTATTGAGGATGGTAAGTAGGGCAAATGTGGCAATGGATGCCAAGAACAGCAGAAGACTAGGATCAAGTACATAGTATACTAGAAGATTACAAGAAGAAGAAACTTAGCAAGACTGGAAGAATTGGGAACACCACCAAAGAGAAGAAGGAATTAAATTTCATGTTTCACCGCGATCAATTGAAATTATTTCCTGATGAAAATGAACAGGTGAGCAATGAAATGTATAAAGATGGAATTAGGGGGCCTGATGCCAGTGGAAGAAAGACCTGTCGCTATAGAAGGATCAGAATTTGACCTTGAAGTTGAAACAGTGACAATGTCTATAGAACTACTAATCCGCTAATATCTGAGCTACATCAGGACTTGAACAACCGTGGAAATGTATAGTTGCTGATGAAGAGCAGATCAGACAACAAAGACAGGGTATTTTACAGGTGGAGATGCAGTAACGAGGGCAGCTACGTTGCCATAGGGGCTGGAAGAAAGCGGCAAAAACTATTGATGAGATAAAATCGAAAAATTAATAATCAGTGATACAGTTGCAGTAATTAAGTTTAATTACAGGATAATACAGCGATGCTTAAAAGGCATAAATGAGATTATGACAAATTCACCTTTTAAGAAAAAAGAAATTTAATAAGTAGAAATGAACAGGGTTAATGAAAACTTCATGCTCTTTCTTATAAAGAATAGTATCAAACACATATTATTGTTTCTAGAAAATCACCACGTAACAGGAAGGGGATGATACAATAATCAGATTTTCTTATGATTTTATTTTTTTTCAACAGTTTCTTGTAACTGAAATCAATTGCCAGCTCCTAGAGGCAGTTATAAATATGGAAAGCACTGCAGCTGTAAGAATAATATTTCCTGAGAAGTCCATTGATAAAGAGTATGGAGCCGATAGCCGCCTGGTTGGTGCTTTTTGGACAACAGAGCAATCATACAGATAAACGTTCTCTATATGAAAGTGATGTTCAGAAGGCATAAAAAATATCAGCCATACGGAAGCTACAACAGTCATAATTAGTAGAATAGCAGGGATAACGCTCCTAATGCATATTTTATATTTGGTGGCACCTACAGTACAAAAGTATCCCTTCTGCAATCCACAATTTTAGATATTTCATGAAAGCCTTTTGCTTGATATGCTGTTTTTTCAGATAGTTCCATGCTCATTATGGCAAAATACAGAAAATCCAATTATACCGGTCAGGAATGTTCAAAGTTACAAGCAGGAGAAATATTTAAAATAATGATACCTTCATACTGTCTCTTATATACTTTTTAAAGAAATAAATCAGTAAAATGGCACAGAGGAATCTACAGATATTCAAAAATATGGAGTAAGATTTTATAGGTTAATAAAGAAATGCCGTTTGAAGCAAGGCCAATAGAAGAAATAAATAAAACTATAACAACACATCATCAACAAACTCCAGCCATAATCAGCATGAATCCCTTCCTCATATTCCATATCCGTCTTCATGAGTTTTAACATTTTAGGAACAACTACAGCAGGAGAAACAGCGGCGATAGCAGTTCAAGTATTGCGAATCCAGAGGCTAAGTCCTAAAATTTTGGTACAAAAATTATCATTCCCAAATTTCAAAGGTTGCAGGGACAAAACGCATTAAAACAACAGGTCTTTCCAACTTTCCAAATCATTTTATGTCGAGATTCAAAGCCAGCTCTTGTTAATATTATAATAAAGCTATCTGACGTAAAATCAGTTGACAGCCAGTAAAATTTTCGGATCAAGAAGATTTAGGAGATAAGGTCTCAGAGTATTCCTGTGAGCAACGTGCGTAGCTAGAGGTAATTTCAGGCAGTTAAATATACTACCAAGTACAATACCTGAAGAAAATAAGTGTAGACTAAATAACATGTATGCAGCAACTGA
>BNJV01001170.1_pt1 | contig 57183 bp, 80 predicted proteins | sample 8540591 | NCBI WGS metagenome assembly BNJV01 (sample SAMD00202457, study PRJDB9452) | human saliva metagenome | host: Homo sapiens | reverse complement strand
CTTTTAGCGCAAAAAAAGAAGATAAGGGAATGGAAATTGGACTATAGAATCGTGAAAGAAAAGAGAACTGAATAAATATTCAGTTCTCTTTATTATACCTTATTAGTTCCTTACTTAATTTTTTTCGGCTTCTTTCTTTATTTCGACTATTAATTCAGATTCGTATTTCTTAATCCGATCACTTGGCCCTGATACCGAAATTACACTTAATATATTCTTATTGTTATCTAGAACTGGCGCCGCAATTGCATAAACGCCTGGCTCTTGGATTCCATCATTAATAGAGTAACCTTGTTTTCTAATTTTCTCTAGAAAAGAATCTGTATATACTATATTTTTTTATTTAGCAAGTTTAGTTTCTTTTCTAGTGACATATAAGCCAAGAATACTTCTCCTACAGCTCCTCTATTTAAAGGCAATACTTCACCCTAATTTAACAGTTCTCCTTAAAAGCATGTGAACTTTCTACTTTCATAACACAAACTCGATTTACATTCTGCTCTAAATACATACTAGATGTCTCATTAAATTTACTTTTTAATCTAATCAAAGATTCGTTTGCAATTTCAACGATATCATTTTTTTCTATTCATTGATTCTAAAAAAAGTATTTATTTTAGGGCCTAACTTATATTTTTTTGGAAATTTTTTTCCATATACTGCATGTCAACGAGTGTTTTTAACAAGTCTATTGCACGTTGTAACCGACAAGTCCGTATATAGTGATATTTCAGTTAACGAAAAGCGTTACGTGTTCAGTAAAACATTCTAGAATTTTAAAGCCCCTTTCTAAGGATCTAACACTTTCAATTTTTTTCTTTAACCATTACTCTTATTCCCTCTTTTTTTGATACATCTTATTATATATCCGAAGTAATAATTGTACCAACCTCACGCTCTCCAATTTCCTTAATACTTTCAAGGGACGTTATCAAAGCTTTCGAGGTTGGGTTCTTTTCTACAAATGAAACAGCCGCTTTTACTTTTTGGTAATATAGTCCCTGCTTCGAAAAACCTTCGTTTATATATTCTTTCAAAGTTGAAACAGAAATTTTTTCTAAAACTATTTCATCACTTTGCCCATAATTTAAATAAACATTACAAACCCCGGTTAATATAATTAAAATATCTGCACGTAAAAATGAAGCTATCTTTTCAGCTACTAAATCTTTATCTATAACACAGTCTATTGGAATCAATCTATTACTACTATCTTTTCTTGTATAAGCAGTTCCACCACCGCCACCACAAATCACAATGTATCCTTTACTAATTAATTCTTCAATAGCATTAATTTCCATGATTTCCACCGGTTTTGGTGAAGCCACTACTCTTCTCCACCCTCTATCCTTGAATAATTTATAATGAATCTCAGAACTATTTTCCGGGCATTCCTCATAATAAGGACCTATTGGTTTTTCTGGATTTTCAAAAGCAGTATCCGAACTATCCACAAGAACTCTTGTAGGAACAACTACAACATGCTTAGAAATATCTGAATCTTCAAGCTCATTTGTAAGTTCATTTTGCAACCAATTGCCAATCTCTCCTTGAGTCATGGCTACACATGTGTTAAGTGACAATGGAGGATTCTTTTCGCTACTTCCATAAATTTGTTGTAACAACAGATTACCTACTTGCGGACCATTCCCATGAGTAATGATCAATTCATTTTCAGAAGGATTCAATGACATAATTGATTTTATAGTTTTTCTAATCGTCTCTATTTGACCGTTTTCATTCGGATCTGTGTCTAATATAGCATTCCCACCTAATGCAATAACAATTCTCTTTTTCATTTCCCCACTCCTAAATTAATAAATTTTCGTAAAACATTACCATACCAATTAATACATCTAGACCTGAACTAGACCCGTGCTTAATACAATCTAGAGCATTACGAAGAGTTTGCTTTACTAATAATTCTTTAAAGACTTTTTGGGATTAATTTATGTGTAATAAAAATTATCAAATTGATATCCACTAACATTCGTTGTTAGGTCTATATTATTTAAAACATAGTTTTCTATTCTTTTATAAATCTCTTTATTACCATTTACATAAGAAATTATTAAACCACCTAATATAACATCATCCATTGTTGGTGTTGTTCCAATTCCATAGCCTAGGTATTGTCCAGAAATTTCTCCGTTTTTTTAACTTCATTAATCAAATTCATTACTATTTTTATTAATCTTAGAATAGTAGTTGTAGTTCTCTTTTTGATAGAAATTTATTATTTTTTTCACTTTCTTTAATACAATTTCTATTGTTCTGAAACAAGTCCATAACGGACAAATTTATTACCTCTTCACTGATAACTGTTAAATCAACAAAGTTATTATTAAATAAAGTTGTCCGTAAATTTCTGAACTCTTCATCAGAAACTCTAATGGATTTGGGTAGAAGTAACCTTTTTTCAGAAAGAATAGTAAATAAACCACTTTGAGATTTAATCAACAAACTAGTTTCATAGGCTTCAAGTAGAACAGTATTAAAGAATTGATGTTCTGAAATACTTTCATCTATTTCTAACGCATTAAATGTTATCATAGTCCTATTGGGACTCCTAACCCTAACCAAACCACCATAACTAATGTCCATACTAGTAAAGCAGCAATTGAATAAGGAATCATAATAGAAATTACAGTCCCCATACCTGCGTCTTTTTCATATTTATGAATAATACTTAACACTATTCCAAAGAAAGGCATTAATGGTGAAATAATATTTGTTGAAGAATCTCCAATTCTATAGGCAAGTTGAGTCAATTCTGGTTTAACACCAATCAACATAAACATTGGTACAAAAACCGAAGCCATAATACTCCATTTTGTCACTGCAGAACCAATAAACAAGTTGAAGAAGGCTGAAAACATTACAAAGAGCACAAGCAATGGGATACCAGTTAATCCTGTTGCTTTAAGTAACTCAGCACCATTAACAGCAAAAATGGTTCCTAAATTTGAATAAGCAAAATAAGAAATAAATTGAGCTGCTACAAACGTTAAGATTAGGTAATCACCCATAGTATTTACAGTCGGAATCATTTTTTCTAAAAGTTCTTTATCACTCTTAACGGTTTTTGCTCCAATACCATAGAATAAACCAATGACAAAGAACAATAGTGCAATAATGATTACAATTGAATTTATAAATGGTGAATTTTCTAAAATCGAACCAGTTTCTTGATTTCGTAATATAGCATTTTCTGGGAAAAGTAATACCGCTATAAATGCTAGGAATAGTAAGAATCCCAAAAGAGCAAATTTCAATCCTCTAGATTCTAATTCTGTAACACCAGAGATTTCATTATCAATGTTACTGGTATAATTTTCTGATAACTTTGGTTCAACTACTTTCTTGTTTACAATCGTTCCCACAAAAAAACTAAAAACAAAAGTTGATATAAACATGAAATAATAGTTTGCCATAGGACTAACATTATAAGTTGGGTCTAAGACATGTGCTCCACCAGAGGATAAATTACCCAATAACGGATCAATCGAACCAATTAATAAATTGGCACTAAATCCCGCTGAAACACCGAAGAAACCAGCCATAATACCAATCAAAGGATTCTTTCCTAGTGATTTATAAATAATCCCGGCTAAAGGAAGAACTAAAAATATATCCTGCATCACTAGCAATATTTGACATTACACCCATAAAAAAATTATTACAGGAATTAAAAAAATTTTTCTGATGTGTTTAGCAGTATTTTTTTACTAATGCATTTAATAATCCCGTACCGTCTGCTGCAGCAATACCAAACAATGTAACTAGTACAATTCCAACTGGAGCAAAAACCAGTAAAAATTAGTTACAGCTTTTTCAAACATAAACCTAATACCATCAGCACTCAAAAAGAGATTTAACAGTAATTTCCTTCATAACTAATTCATTTACTTTAGAATCAAATACATTTATCTGAACGCTTACACCTAGCCTAAATAATAATTCTGAAGAAAGAACAATTACAACAGCCAAAATTACAAATAAAGTAGTTGGTTGCGGTATTCTATTTCCCTTTGTTTCTATCCAGTCAAGTATTCTTTTTAATATACCTCTTTTTTCTGTCTTTTCCATTGTAATACCTTCTTTGTTTTTCTATAAAAGTAAACGGAAACGATTGTTCCCGTTCACTTCGAAACAATCAACTTTAATAAGATAATATACAACAACTTAATAATTATTTGATTACACCTTCAAAAAATAATGAGATTTGTGAAACAATTGCTGAGAAAATAAATGTTCCAAAGAAAACTGCAAAACTAACAATCACAATCTTCCATGAAAGTTTCTTCAAAATTGGAATATCTTTTCCTAGAGCCAATCCAGCATAAGCTAACGTTGGAGTACCTAACGCCGCAAATTGTACAATTTTTGTTTTTTCAACAATCCATTCATTACCTGGAAAGATTGGTGAAGACATAATTACACCAATAATCCCTAACCATAATACAGGTGATAATTTTTTACAGTATGGTAAACTTGCAATTAAATATCCAATAGCTGCCACACCAAATAAAACCATACACCCTTCTAAAGACTGCATAAAAGTTAATGGTTGTAATCCTTGCTTTACATTGGTTTGAATCATATTACCTACAGCAGTCAAAACAGCGGCTAGAAAAATAATTCCAAGCCCATTAATAAATTTTTTTGTTTCAAATGTTTTATAAGCTTCTGGAGTCGTCATAACATTCACCTTATTTAGCCTTTCTAAGTTTATTTAACTGATTGTATAACCATGAAGTTATTGGTAGTGTGATGAGCATATTAATATATACAGCTAAAACATTAACTATTAAGTTAGAAGTATTCATATATCCCGTAACTTGGTCGATTAAGGTAGCATCAGTATAGTGAGATGAAATTACCTCTAACGCTGCTGTTGACATACTCATACTACTATTTCCTGCTGCCAAACCTAATGCTAGCGGATCAAATGTTAAGGCTTACAATTACTGATGTGAAGATACTTGTCCACAACGCACCAAGTACTGTACCAACAATGAATACACCCATAACACCGTGTCCTTCTTCAGAATTCAAGCCATATTTTTCAGCAATGATAGCAACTTGTGGTTCCCTACCTAATGAGTAAGTTGCTCCCACAGATTCTCTTTTTAGTCCTAATAACATAGCTACTGGTAATCCTAGTAAAAATGTACCACTTAAGTGTGCAGCTGCTTGAAGCATTACTGTTCCTTTGGCTGCAAGGATTGCTTGTAATTGTGGCCCTACTCCAAGTCCAACTTTCACTAATAATATCGCCAAAGCAATAGGAAAAATTGAACTTGCATGTTCCATATCTTTTTCACTTAAAATATTTAGTTTTCTCCAACTTAAAATCCCACCAATAATCGTAGCATATAAAATTGGCATTAATACTAAGATTCCAATCTTTCTAATTCCAATTAGCTCACTAATGATTACAATAGCAAGTGACATAATATGAAGTTTATAATTCTTTAATGCTTCCATGATTATTCTCCTTTATCCCTGTTCCACTAGAAATTCTGCTGCCTTTTCAAAACATTCCATTGGAGCCTTAACTAATCCCGCACCAACTTGACCGATACCAGGATCTTTATGCGCAATTCCTGTTGTAATAGTTGGAGTTACACCAGTTTTTAAAACTTTTATAATGTCAATTCCTGTTGGTACTCCTCTAAAGTTTAAGTTTGGAATTTTTAAGAAACTACTTTCTGAACATGTGATTTCATACATTTCCTTAGTAATCTTAACCCCATCTGAATAAGTTCCACCGATAAACTGTACAATTGCCGGCGCAGCAGCTAATGAGAATCCACCTAAACCAAAGGTTTCTGTAATACAACTATCTCCAATATCACCAGCTGCATCTTTCTCACTATATCCTGGGAAGTATAATCCCTCTGGAATATTTGCTGGTGCAACAAACCATTTATCTTTATATCCACTTAACTTAATACCAAAATCTGTACCATTACGAGCCATAACGGCAACAATTGTACTACCTTTAACATCTTGGTTCATAATGGCATCTGAAATTGATTTCATAGTTGCCATTACTAAATTTACATTGAACATATCAATCTTCTCGAGGTGCATACATACTTTCGCTACCTCTTCTTTATCAAAACTAGACTGAACTAAATACTTAGAAAGTTCATTAAGTAAAAGAGCTGTAGATGCTTTGTTTCGATTATGGTTATCATCCCCCATTTGCAAGGCTTGAGTAACAATCGATTTAATATTGATTCCACCCGATTTTTCAATGGCTTCTTTTAGAATTGGATACATCTTTTCTCGAATCCAATGAAGTCTAGAAATTACATCCGTATTGTATGCTCCAAATCTAAGAGCTTTCCCTGCGCCTTCATTAATATTTGAAAAGGCTAAGTTCCCATATGTTTTATTTTGAATTATAAAAACTGGATAATTTGAAGTAATAATCCCTGCCATTGGACCTACTGTCTGATGATCATGGTTAGGAGCAAATTCAATTTCTCCATTCTCAATTAACTTAATAGCCTCATCTTCATTTTTCGCCTTACCTTCATAGATGAGCGCTCCAATAACTGCGCCCTTCATTGGTCCACACATTCTTTCCCATGTAATTGGAGGGCCAGCATGTAATACTAGATTTTCCTTCATTCCTGGAATAACATTTTTGGCTAAATCCATTCCAACAATCTCTACTTCTGAATTTCTAATAATTTCAAGTACTTTTTCATTAGCTTCTGTTCTATTCATAAGTTAGTCCTCCTCACTAAGTAACAGTTTTAATAGTTGTTTTGCTTTTTCCGATCTATTAGGAGCTTTCCATTCAACATGTACCACATCTACTGATAAATCTTTTAAATCCTCATAAAAAATTTCGAGCCCTATATTTATGATTTTTGTTTCTCATTTAGAATATTTTTCATTCTTCCACCCTCCTATTTAAGGTTTTTAATGACATACTCTACCATTGCTGCATTACTATCAAATACTACTACGTCAAATTGTTCTAATTCTTTCCGAATGTTTTGATAATCTTGTGGATCATCATACGTTCCACAAATTGTTGCTAGAACAATTGAATTACTTCCTTTATTCTTTAATAGTTCTTTTACTTTTTTTATGAGGTTCCTTATTTGAACCATATCCAAGTACAAAAATCTAGTAGAATAAGTTTATTATCCAATGTGATGGCTTCCTTAAACATTTCATTTCTTAGAGTTGGATCGATCATTGGATGCGCACGTCCTCTTGTATAATAATCGTCACCAAGATCAAGAATAATGTTCCCTTTTTCAAGTTCTATTTCATCATAATTAAATCCCTTAATTAAGTTTGAACGAATACCTTTGATTTTATCTTTTTAATTTATATAGGGATTCGTATGCTAATGTGCCTCCTGTAAACAACCCAACAATTGTATAATCATCGATATTATAAATTTCTTTTGAATTGTTATTTAAAGAATTAGGATTCAAATTAGGATATGCTTTTTTGAACAACAGTTCAGCTGTCTCTTGGAGTGAAGTTGTGATTTCAACTTCATTCCCTCAATTAATTCTTTATTTCCAACGAAATGAATTACGATTGGTTTAGTAATATTTTTCGCTTATATATGTTAGTAATTCATTTTTAACATTTTCAGATGGTGGTTTTGAAATCAAGCCAATAACTTCTGTTTCAGGGTCTTGCTCTAGAAGTTCTAGCGCAAACTTCGTCATGATACCGCCGACTTTTTCATTTAAATCTCGTCCTCCAGTACCAATCGCATTTGAGATTCCACCACCTAATTTATCTACTAGTGTCATAACTTCTTGACAACCAGTACCTGAGGCAGCTACAAGACCAATTGTTCCCTTTTTTAATTTATTAGAGAAACAGTACGGAACCCCATTAATATGAGCAGTTCCACAATCAGGCCCCATCAAAAGCAGCCCTTTTGAAACTGCCAATTTTTTCAGTCTAATTTCATCATCAATCGATACATTATCACTAAATAGCATTACATTTAGATTTTTGTTTAAAAGCATTCTCAGTTTCCTCTGCAGCGTATTCTCCTGGAACTGAAATAATACAAAAATTAGATTGATTATAGTCTTTTAACGCAGAGTTTAAAGATAAGTAAATTTCATCATCCGAATTATCACTAGTTCGCGAATTTAATTCACTATCAATAACAATTAATGCGCTTTCAAAACTTTCTCTGGAATCGGTATCCATAGCAATGATAAGGTCATTTTTTGTTGCTTTTTCAGCCTCTTCACTATACAAATTATTTCTAATTAATGTGTCTTTGTTTAAGTCAGTTCCCATTACTACTGCAACATTTGTTATTGAATCAAGTTCTAATAATTTGTTTGTTACAAGCATCAGTTTTACCGAATCGTAATATAACCCCTTCTTAACAACAGTGAATTTCATTTTACCACCCCTTGGAATTTTATATTTTTTTCTTGTATCTGTACAGTTACACGAAATACTGATAGTTTTATTTTTTTCCGCTATGCGGTATTTCAATTTTATTGTAGCACTGTAAGCGCTTTTTGTCAATCCTGATTTTTTTATATTTTTTTATATTATTTTTTTACCTTTTTTTCTCGAGATGTTCGCCGAAAAATCAAATAAAAAGGATAAGGAAACTGATAATTCAACTTCCTTATCCTAATTTGATTTATTCCAACAGATCATTTACCCTCGCCTGAACCACATCATAATCATATCCAGCTTGTTCTAGGCGTTCTTTTCTCTCTTCACCGTTTCCCCAGTCGCCTTGGATGACTTCTGCTGCAATCGTTTCAATGTCATCGTCTCTATATAGCTGACTTTCTCCGGTTCCACATAGTATTCTACAATCGGAATTTTGTTTTGTAGTTTCGGTATTAGTATCTTCATTACTCTCTCCACCTTCTTCCGACATCATACGGTTTACTTCTTCTTGTACTTCTGTAGCATCATAACCAGCTTCTGTTAATCGTTTGACACGTTCTTCACCATTACCGAACGCCCCTTCAATTACCTGCTGAGCGATTGAACGAGAACTATCACTCCTGTTACGGATAACTGTCTCCAGTTTGAATTTATTCCCATAATTCCCTAATCTTAATAGAATCACTCCAACATTGTCTCCGAGTGTGGCAAAATACTGCATCCGTTGAACAAAGTAGGCTTTCACACTTTCAGTTGTACCGCCATGTAGTTCCATACTTCGGTGTGGGCAAGTTGTGGGAACAAACTCATGGTGTAATCTCACAGTATTCGTGTTAATAGGCAATCCATAAAATAGTAAATCCTCTGTCGCTTGAGCTAAGGCTACATCTTCATTCGCAAGGAAGTCTTCATCACTTACTTTTAGACTCTCACAAACTTCATAACCAATCGAACGACAATTACTCCACCAGTCCCCTGTATGATATCCAATATTTGACGTATTTATTACTTGCGCAATCATTTTTCGATTACAGTAATAATGAGCAATACCGAGTGATTTATCTCTTCCTCTGAGCCAATCTATATACTCCTTAGGATTCATTCTTCCTGCATCATTATGAATGACTACAAAATCAATGGACACAAGTTTCCCACTGTACTTCATTAATGGTTCAACGATTTTCTCTACCATTTTGTTCTTCCTCCTTATGATTCATCTGCTGTAAAATATTCTGCAATTTTTCTGGAATTGGAAGTCCCAACTGAGTAGCATTTTCAAGAATAGAAATACCTTCATTTGACAAATAGAAAAATATAACAGCTGCCCTCAATACACTCGCATGCCCTAAAATATATATATCCAAAATGTTTGCTACTCCAACTAGGACAAAGATAATAATCTTTCGAGCAATTCCTTTAAAACCTACAGCACTTGATAGGCGATGTTGATCAATAGCACTTAAAACACCAGTAATATAATCCAGTACTATAAAACAGATGAGAGCATACAATAATCCATCCATTCCACCCAAGAACCCACCTAGTAATCCTCCTAAGATTGAAAGTATTCCTCGCGCATCAAACTCCTTCATAAAAGCCCCTCCTTCCGTATTTAATTTTTTATGTATTACGAAAGGAATCCTGGCTGCATAATGATTTATACAGCCGAATTAGATGCTAGCTTCTAACAGATTCCTTTCGTTACCTTTAGTGATTACTCACTTGTTTTCTTGCCTGACCTATACTTCGAATTTATCAATAATCAGTTATTCAACGATTATTTTTCCTTTTTCTTATCGTTGAAGATCGGTGTTTCTTTTCGTTGGATGTATTTTGCACTTTCTTGTTCATTAAACATATCAATTCCTTGTTTTTCGAATAGATGTGCATCAGCAATTTTTTTCATTGCACCGCGTGTAGTAGCTTCATCTAGGTTATCTTCAGGATGTGCAATAACTAATCGTTTTGATTTTCCATCGCTACCTTTGAAACCTAAATAGAGTTCTGTAGTAGTTGTTGATACATTTGCCATGATTTATTCCTCCTTCCATTATTAGTTGTTATCGTGTCGTGTACGAACCACAGTGTCCGCATATGTCATTGCTTCTTTTGCAAGGGTATCAATAGCTCCTGAAACTGCCATGATTCCCTCGTGAGTTGCACCATTTTTCAAGTTTGGAATACTTTTGAATTTCTTCACTTTTCCTTTCTCCGCGTCTTGATAAAATAGTTCTAGTGTTGCTTTATTAAATGTTTCTGCCATGATGGCTTCCTCCTTGTTTGTTAATTTTGTTTTGTAGCGTCATGACTTCTACACCTATAAGAACCGATTTTGGGCATTAAATGCTATGCTCTTCGAGAAATTTTTTTAATTTTTTTCTTATGGTTGAAATTTCCTGCTCAATTGCTCGTCTACTACGACCAACATGAATAGCATATAATTTCACCGTTTCATTACTTCCAATCATCCATTCCAATGTTTTAAGTTGATTAGGCGTTAGTGTAGAAAGAAATCATGATAAGTATCTTCTACTTCAAACCAGTACTCATCCTCTATCGTTCCTGGCATCCATTCTGACGTTAGTGCAAAAGTCTCTATATTCTTTTTCGTAATAGTGTGCAAATAACTCCAATAAAGTTTACGTTTAAAGTACGAACCAAATTGGTTTCGCTCACTAATATTGCCAAGAGGATTCCCCGTCGTTTCTTGATAACATTCCATTAATAGGATTCTTCCTTCTTGTACAAAATCATCAAAAGCAGGATTCTTTTTAGTAAGATTAATGCGTTGCAGCACGTTGTAAATCACTCCTTCGTAATACTCAAAGAGTAATGCTGTGTTTTCTTCTGTTTCTGTCCATTCTTTCATTGTTTTCTCCTCCAAAAATAGATTCGAAATTGGCCAACTTCAGTCGCTAGAATAACGCAAAAAAGACCTTCTCCGAAAACCAGAGAAAGTCTATGAAAAGGTAATAATTCCCATTCATATATATAAACGGAAATTAGACGAATATTTTGTGATAAAAAAATATACGAAAACAATAAAAAAATAGTATAGAAAAACAGAAAAAAACGGGTGTAAAAATAAAAAGAAAAAAAGCATTAGGAGGAAACTACAATGAAAAACGATTACTATCGGTTGTTGGGAGAACGACCGGTCACCACTAACGTTCAGTTCGGATTTTCCGCTGATGACAAAAAATGTCCTGTTATTGTATGACCTGACGGCATTCAAAACAGACATGAAAAGTGCTGTCTTTTACAAAGACGGGCGCTGCCTTCTGACGTCACGAACTACACGTGCCCTGTTCAGCGACCTGGAGATGCAGTTTGGCATGTCCTATGCCCAATCTAAAGCAATTACCCAACTCTTAACACGCATTTCCACAAAAGTACCGTATGCCATTAATGAACTCCTCTATTTTGAAATTAAAGACAAGGCTAGCTCCCATTCCCACTGGTGTGCCTTTCATCATCTTACACAAACCATTCAAGAAAATCGACAGACTTCTTTAATTCTGTCCAATTGCCTTCAAGTCATTCTTCCCTATTGTCAAAAAACAGTTGAACATCAACTTGCAACCTATCGCATCATTCAGCATGCACATGAAACTGTTGCTTGTTCTATCATTGATAACCTCACGCACGCTACTGTTGAAACACAACGAAGTAGAGAAATCACTAGCGTTCCATTCCATAAACCTACAGAATTTTTAAGAACACCTATGTCATTAAATGATACGATGCATTTAATGCGAAACGTATTTTGCGATTATATTGAACATCATAAAAAGTATTTATATGGAACCTAGGGATTTAGAGAAGTTGAGGAAAAATGAAAAAAATAAGGCTATAGAAAAATTCTATAGCCTTATTTTTAAAAAAATCCCATATTAGAAAAAAATAGATTAAATATTTTTTTTAAATTAAAAAAATCCACTTAATCCAAGAATAAACTGAACTGGAACGTCTATTTATCTGCCCCTTATTACAAACATTATTTTTTTGCATAATACTTTGGATTTCTTCTGACGTAGGCAATATTCCGTTATCATAAACCTTTTTAAATAATTTATTGAAAAATTTCATGTTTCAAGATTAATTCAACTAATTTTTAATTGACGTTCTTTATATTTGAGTTTAACTACTTCTTTTCCTAATTTTTGTTAGCGATACTTTTTTTATTGATTTCTTCCCTTTTGAGCCTCTCTTTTCAAATAATCCAAGATAACGCCCAGCGTTATAATAATAATCTGACTGTCTAGTCTCAAATTGCATTATTTCAGCAATTTCTTCTGTAGACTTTTTCATCTTCATTTAAAAATTTCCATAAGTGAAATAATTCTTTCAAATGAATTTGCTTGTATAAAAAGGAACATCAGTATTATTTTGATTGTCATCATAAATAACTTTAACCTTCTTATAAACTTCAAATAACTCATGTAACTCAATTTTAGTATCTTGTAAAGAATAATTTTTTTGTTTTCACTAGTTTTATAGAGGAATAATCATTTTTTTATCCTCAAATCTATATTCAAATAATCTATATATCTGATTTGAATAGATTGAAAAATACAAGTCTTATAGGTTTTTTTGACCTTATTCTCCCACAATCTAAATGGATAATAAAGTTGCCTTATATGGAAATCTGGATGGATAACATTTTTTTGCTTCTAAAAATTACAACAGAATTATTATTTTCCATGCCTCCATCAATTTCACACTGAGCATTATTTACATCAACATTTATTGAATCATTTCTGTATCTATTCACTCGAAAAATTAAAAACTCCAGTCCCCATTCTACCGTTGAAAGTAGCAACATTGTCATCTTCATCTAAAAAAATCATCTAATATTTTTTTGATAGCATTAAGACATTTATCGCATTTGCTTCTGAAGAAATATTTTTCAACATCTATGGTTTCATATTCAGGAATTTCAACTTTCTGCATGTCTGTTACTTTTTTTCACCTAATATAGGAATAGTTTCATATAATTCAAAAATGACTTAAAATGTATTCAGATCTACTAACTGGTAAAATATTAATTTTATTTTTTTAAAAAAATACTTGGTAAATTCTCAGAACTGTCCCACTTTTGCCATTAACCTAGGTTCTTTGAATTCTTTTAATTTGCTTAGCTGTAATAAAGAAAGCACCGTCATTCTGAATTTTTATTTAAGATATCATATTTTTTTCAAATAATTTTTTTCCCATGCTTCGTTTACATTCATTATTAATAGTTCCTTACTAATACTTCGTTAATTTCACCACGTTTATTACTATTACTATTTATTGAACGTTTCGCCCTAACTGTGATGATTTCATAATCTTTATACAAATCTCTAATAAAAGGATGATCTGAATTGGATAAAAGAAATTTTTATACCTCGCGAATTTAATTTATCACATTCTTCTTTAAGCTCAATTTGTTGTTTTTTTTATCAAATCCGTTTTCTGTATAACCTGTAAATGATGATGAAGATGAAATAGGCATGTAAGGAGGGTCAAAAATATACAAACGCACCTTTTTCTTAATTTTTTTTAAGGCCATTTTATAATCTCCATTGAGTAGTGTAATATTATTATTCTGAAAGTAATTAGCCATAGCTAAAAACAACAGGTTTATTAACAATATTAGGATTCTTATATTTACCATAAGGCGAATTAAATTGTCCAGATTGATTTACTCTAAATAAAACCGTTGTAACATGTTTTTATTTAAATAAATAATTCTTGCTGCTTTCTCAATATCGCTCATTTCATTATAACTTTCGCTTCTATCTAAAAGCTCTGATTTGGTAGAAATATTCCTCCGAATTATTCAGCTCATGTTCCTCTAATAATGATAACAATTCATTAGGATTATCTTTAATAACTTTATATAGATTAATAAGTTCATGATTTAAATCATTTACAATAGCTTTCTTTGGTTGTATCTCAAATAAGAGCGCTCCCCTCCGACAAAAAGGCTCTACATATGTTGAAAAGTAGTCAGGCAGAAGCGGTATAATATCATCTAATAATTGTCTTTTTCCCTCCAACCCATTTCACTACTGGTGAAAGTATAACATTTTTTTATTATTTTTTTTCTCATAGTTTATTCTCCTATCCTTCATCTGGTGTATTAAAATAAAACACATCATTAGGAGTACATCCCAAAGCTACACAGATACGTCCAATATTTACCATTGAAACAAATTTATTATTTCCCATATTTGCAATACAATTTTTCCGACACTTTTTGCAATTTCTATTAAATCTTTTTTTCTTCATTTTTTTATTTTCTAATATTTTTCCATAGTGGTTCATAAGATACATTCATATTATAACCTCCAAATCAACACTAAACATAACAAAAAAACTTGCACAAACGCAAGTTTTTTTGTTGCTAATGGTTTCATGTAAGAGGATATTTCTATTTATATTTTTAAATAATCAGTTTTTATTTCTTACTTATATTTCCCAAATGAACTTAAAAAAATTCTTCATCTGTACTCATGCTAATATTAAGCTTCCTTCCAAAAAAATCCATTTCAGATATATTTTTTTCGAGTAAATTCTTTGTTTTGTCCATTTTTTTGCTCAACACAGTAATATGAGTATATTCCTTCAAATTGAGTAGCCCAAAATAACTATCTAAAAAAAGATTGTCTAAACTTTTCATTATTTTTTTCTTAGAAATAATTTTTATTGGTTTATTACCTATAATCGATTTTTTTAATTGTATACGTTAAGAGACATATCATCCATATTTGACTTGGTAAAAATTCTTTCTAAATCAAAAAAATTGTTTAATTCCTTTGGCACCTAGTGCAAGTGGAACATCTTTGTGCCATGTTTTCTCATTTTGTGATGCGTAGGGAAAAAAATTCCCACAGAGCAAATGGGGTCTCCTTTTTTTCTTACAATTCACTTGATCCATAAATTTTTGATATATTTCTTGTTTTGTATCATCAGTTGTATCTAGACCTTTGAAGAATAATCCATTAGTCTTTGAAAAAAATAATAATCATTCTTTTTCGGATTTTCACTAAATAATGTCCCTCTGTATTTACTAAATGGTTCTTCATAAACTTCTTGCAAATCATAAGAGTCATGATCTATGTCTGATATTTTAGGATTAATCCCTAAAATGACAACTTTTTGGATTTTTCAAAATTACCGTCAAAAGCATGTTCAAAAATCATTAAAAAGCTTTTTAAATAGATTGTCTGCAGTCCCGTTATATTTATTAGCCTTGTCTTTATCTCTGTTTTTCAATATAATCGTCCACAGCTTCTTTTTTTCTTTATCTAGCATGGGTATTAAAATTTTTACGATCTGAATCTGCAATACTTTTTTTAATTCATTATTCTTATTAAAAGCATTTTTTTCCAAGGCATTCCATCTTTAATTTCTTCTTTAAATTTTTTTCAAGATCACTTTTTTTCTGAATTCAGAATTTTTATCAAATAAATTAAGATAATTATCATAAGCTTTTTTTATCTTTATTATAATCTGAAGCAAATATTGGAAATATCTCATCATATTTTTTTGAACTAGATTTGTCATAATAATTAACCCCTAACTTTAATTTATTTTTTTAACTTCACTTCTATTGTACATCCGCATTTTTTTGGGCGATTTTAATTAAGGTTGACAATGTTGGATTTCCTTCGCCGTTTTCTAAAAATAGATATATTAGGCTGTGGTATACCCGTCAATTTGGCAAATTCATTCTGTAAACACTCATTTGCTAATCTAGCCTCAATTAATTCAAAAGCTAAACATTGTCTTGTATACTCTTCATTAAAGTCTGCCTCAAATTCTGGATAAGTCGATTTTAATTGAGTGAATAATTTCTTCAGGTATCTTCCCATTTTTTTCACCTTCTTTGTAAGTTTTTGACACTGGTATCAACAAAAACTCACTCTTTTGTTTACCCTTTCCCCATCTCTCTAAAACCGAAGAAGAAATTCCACGTTTCTCTAAAATACTAAAAGCAACTAATAGTCTTACTTTCTCTGAGTATGTTAGAGATTCAAATGTTGATATCATTTCTTTTTTTACTCTAAACTTTGCTCCCATAAATTTACCTCCTTATTTACATTATATCTTATAAACTATATAGTTTATATACTATATTGTGATTTTATTCATTTTATTTTTAATTCAAATAAATATCCACCGGCTAAGCCGGTGGTTTTTCAGTTTCGGGCATAGCCCTGATTTTAAGGCGATCGTATGACCTGCGATGAGCAGCTATTTGCGTTTCCCTGTAAACGAATCTTCCAATTCTATTTGTTCCGCTATGTATTCTTCTTTTAATTGATTCCGTATATTCTATGCTCTCCAATGGATTTAGAATTCTTTCTTACCGTATCTACATAACACCCAACATAAAAACGATTTATTTCGATACTTATAGTTCCATTTCGTATGTGATAAACTGTATAAGTCATCGGTATAACTCATGATAAAACCTCCTTAGTTCTTTCGTTGTAGTTTGCAGACCACATACGAATCATAACTAAGGAGGTTTTTTCATTATCACTCCGCTAAAGCCTTTTGGTCCCCCGGACAATCCGGGGGTTTTTAATTAGACCAAAAAGAACTTGCAAAATTAATGGCAAGTTCTTTTACTTATTCTAGAATAAAAAAATACTCATATATTATCTAACAAATCTAAGATTTCGTATAATAGTATAATTAATATTGTTAATTAAAAACAAAATATTTATTCAATGTTGAGGTTGATTAATGAAAAAGTTTTTATTATTAAAAATCATCTTGATAAAAAAATTATTATTTATAGATTATCACATTAACTAAAAATTACTACGATTTTTTTCTATTTCAGTAAATTGAAAATTCTTATTATGCAATTTTTCGTGTTCTTCTGTTTTTTTCATTATTTGAAAAATAAATAAAAGACATAAAAAAATCAAACATAAGTAAATGAACCCCCAAATAAAAAGAAGATTCTCAATTAGATCTGTAATATCTGACGTCTTTCTCAAAGTAACAAGAGCATTTTCCGTCAAATAAAAAAATAACCATCAATTTTTAACTCACCATAGCTCTCATTATTCGAAAAGAATTATAGCATTGGTTATTGTTTTTTTATTATAATTTAGTGTAAGTTCTTTTTCGTTAGTTAAATATAATTTAGTTCCCTGAAACAGCTTTTATCTTTTGAGCAAGCTTTTTAATGTATATTTTACATTTTTCAACTTGATAAGATAATTCACTATTATTTTCTCCAGATTTTTCCATCTAAATATTCAAAGTCAAAAAAATTGTGTTCTTTTTTTAACTTGTAATTTTCTCCTTTTCCATTTGTAACAACTACATCCTCCTCAAATACTCTATATGGAAACTTATGATTAATAAAATTAAGCAAATAAAAAGCATAATATACAAATTATAAATCTAGAAATGTAATTGGTGATGTGATCTTTTTTTATTAAATTTTTTTCGCACAACTTATCTACTAAATAAAATAGAATACTTAAAGAATTTAAGACAAGAAAATTTATTAGGAAAAAAATTTCCAAACATCTTTAACAATTCATTAGCTTCGACATAATCATGTGGATTAATAAAATATAATAGTACAATTAATATTTGTAATATACATGCTTTTGATAAAAATTCTTTTGTAAGTACTATTTTTATGTAATTTTTAAATAATAAATAATAGTTGAAAAATAATTTTTTTCGAAAAATAGATACTGCAATCTTAACTATTAAGGTTTCCTGATTCAAATTAGCACTCTCCTTTTTGTATTCTAAATCAGATATTCTTTTTAATTATTTAATCTTATATTTTTACTCTTCACTACTATTTCTTATAGTACATTAAAAATACTAGTATAATTAAAACCAACAAAAATCAAAAACAACTAATTAATATTTTTAGAGAATCTTTACAGCTGTCTATACATTATAAAAAAATGTTTTTAACATCACAAAGAATTTGGATAGCTCTTAACTAAAAAAATAAAATTAGATACTATTAATTTATTATTTTTTTATTTATCAACTCTATTCTTCACTTATTTTTTTGTTTCCTTGTTGATGGGAGAATTAGACTTATTAGTAGTTTTGATTTATTATTTTTCATTCTAAAGCTCCTGTGATTTCTGCAAGAGTTTCGCATTTCTATGCACTTTTAACGTACTCACTCCTAATTTGTCACGATACTAATGGTTTCTGATAACGTACTACCACCGTCGATAAAAATTGGGCTTTCTGTGACGTGGCCGGCTTCATCTCTTCTTTAGATTGCAAAGAGTTCTCTATTTTTTTTAGTGGGGGCTGCCAAGTGTTCATTTGGATTCCTAATTTTTAAATATTTTTATTTAATGTTTGGTATAGTCTTCTCCATTAATTTAACCATACCAATACAAATTAAAAGCTATAAGACCCGCTATTTTTAAATTGAGTAATTAAAAAGTCCTAGCTGTGGATTCGCTAAACATTTTTACTTCTGAAGTTTTTGATAATTTCTTTGAAAAAATAAGTGATAAATAAACAGATACAAAAAAACAATCGATACAAGAAGACCCATAAACTTTTCAAGTCTATCTATATTTCCTTCTATTTTTTTTCTTTTTTTGAATATTATTTATTTTTTTATACCATTTTTTTAAAAAAATAAAAACTTTTGCATAATTAAAAACAACCTACCATTATTCTGTCATAAGCTATTGAAAAAAATAACCATTCGAATGTTGTAAATACAAAAATCAGATGAAATAAAGAATTCATAGAAAACAACAGAAAAAAACCGACAGGAATTAAGGCAAAAGATAGAAATTATTAGTGCAAATGGAGTCTTTTGTAATTCTTTCAAGATAGAAATAACTTTTTTTCTTTTGCGGTAGAATATTTTTTTTCTTATGCATGATTCTTTTTTTATTTTTCGAATTATACTTCATTACTACTCCCTCATTTCGTCAGATACTTCCAATTAATAATTTCATAAATTATTTTTTTCAAATGTATTTTATAATAATAATTTTCACTTTTTCCCATCTGTTTAATATAAATGACTATTCTCATTCTTATAAACCTTGAAATTGTTCTCATTTTTTTCCTATCGTTCTAATTATATCCCAAGAAAGTCAAATTTTATATACATAATTATGACAAAATTAATTAAACAAGAATTCTCCTGGAACTACACCCTGCAAGAATTCCTCATTTCTATTCACTTTTCTTCTGCACTCTCCCCTAATTCGTTCCAATACTCATGGTTTCTGGTAAGGTGCTGCCGCCGTCGATAACGATTTGGCTTCCTGTGAGGTAGCTAGCTTCGTCACTTCCGAGGAACGCGAAGAGTTCGCCGACTTCGAGTGGGTCTGCCAAGCGTTTCATTAGCACGCCTACTGCGATGTCTTGGATGGCACTTTCTGGGTTATCTGGGTTGGATTCAATGGCCATCTTTTCAACCATTGGAGTTCTTGCATATCCTAGTTGTGAGCAGTTCACGCGGATATGACGGTCTGCGTATTCTACGGCCAAGCATTTCGTTAATCCAACGAGCGCTGCTTTTGTCATCGCGTAGGCTGCTTCTCCGGCATCGGCTACGATATCCCCTGTGACAGATGAGGCAATAACGATGCTACCGCCGCCTTGTTCGAGCATATAAGGGATGACGGCTTGACAGCTATTCCATACGCCCTTGATATTCACATCGATATGGAAGTCGCGCATTTCATCGCTCATTTCTTCAAATGGAGCTAATCTGCAAACCCCAGCGTTGCAACAAGCCACATTCACTTCCCCGAAGGCGTCTTTTGCCTTCTTGGCTGCTTCTTTCATATGCTCTTTGTTTGAGACATCTCCGACATAAGTGACGATTTGGGCGCCGTAAGTTTCTCTTAATTCTTTCGCCGTTTCTTCGACTTCTGGTAATAAGTCGACAAGGCACATCTTAGCGCCGTATTTGGCATAAACCGTTGCAATTCCCTTTCCGAGTCCAACGGCTGCTCCAGTGATAAGTGCTACTTTTCCTTCTAATTTTTTCATGGTTTTCTCTCCTTTAATATTCTTTTTCTCCATCAGGGGTTTCAATGGTTACTTTGACATGTTTCCAACGAATGAGGACCATCCATAACCAGATGCACACACCGACACCCATGTACACGGCAAATGAAATCCAAGAACCGATTCCTTGTCCAAGCGTACAGAAGAATGCGATGGCAAGCATGATCACCATGGCCATAATGCGTAAGGCATTTCCACCTTTAACCGTATTTTTATTATTGATATACCACTCAGGATGTTTGTTGCGGATGCGGACTGCTGAAATCATGGTTAAGGCGTACGCGCAGGCACAGCCAAATGACATCAAGTTGAAGAAGTCATTCATAAAGGTCGTCGCATTTTGCAACAAGATAAAGATTAAGCTAATCACGAGTAGGAAGATATTCGGTAAAATTGGTTGTTGGTGACGGTTGAGTTTCATAAAGGCTTGTGGAAGGAAGTTGTTCTTACCCATTGAGTACAACATCCGTACTGTTGACATCCAGAATCCTAAGATGGATGCAAGCATTCCAAGTAAAATCGAAATGCAACCGTAGATGAGTGGCCATACTTTCCAGCCTAAGATTTTCTCCATGGCAATAATCGACATAAAGCCGTTTGACGCATCATTGGCTAGTAGATTGTCGAAGGTATCGAGCCCTGCCACGCAGAAGAAGAAAAAAGTATAGATGATTCCACAAGTCAAAACGGAACCACAGATAGCCTTCTTCGTATTCGAGATTGGGAAGTCCCCTTCTTCCACCATTTGTGGAACGGTCTCAAAACCGAAGTACGGTGTAATGAGAAGCGCCATCCCGATAATCCAGCCCGGAATAATAAAGGTACTATCCACATTTGATTGGAATAGATTTGAAAAATTACTAATGTTCCAATGTCCGGACGTGAGTAAGAGGATGCCTGTAATAATCGTTGTTGTAATATTGGCGAATAAGAAGAACGCCTGTGCTTTAACGAGCATCTGAACGTCCTGCAAGCTCAACACGAATACAAACAATAGAATCACGATTGCAATCATCATGATATTGTTGAAGCTGAGGGCGAGTCCAAATGTTCGGCTAATAAAGGTGGCGATGGCCATTACTACAGCCGGTGGAACGGATATCCAGGCGGCCATGATTAACCACGAGGCTAAGAATCCAGCGTGCTTATTAATGCCGACCGTGTTGTAGATGAGTTCCCCACCTGCCGTTTGAACAGTGGTGAAATTTCACTATAAACAAGCGCGATTGGGAGAATGGCCAGTGTCATCAGTGCAAAAGCTAAAAATGTACCTGGCCCACAATAATTATAAAAAACTGAATCCCAATAACTGACAAATGTGAAAATTGATCCTGTTGCGACAGTGTAAACAAATACGATTTTTAAACTTTTCTGTAATCCATTACTATTTTCTTTGGTTGACACATAAATCCCTTCTTTATAGTTTTGTACAATTGGTAACGGCGCCTGTTACTGTTTGCACTTTAAGTGTACTCCTTTGCTCAATAGTTATCAAGTTGATATTCCGTTATTTAACGTTTTCTTCTGGAAATATTCGTATTATGTGATTTTTTTATACATTTTCATCTTGATTATCTGAATTTAAACTTTTAGTTATTTTGTATTGCAATTGTAAAACTTTTTGATATACAATTGTGTAAACAAAATATTAGGAGGTGTCACTATGGCAAAAACAGCAAACATTAACTTACGAATTGAACCTAGTACTAAAGCAAAAGCTGAAGCGCTGTTTTCAAGTTTTGGTATCACTGTTACAGATGCAATTAATATCTTCTTGAACACTTCTATTATGGAGGGGGGCTTCCCTTTTCAAATTAAACAACCCCGTTATAATCACCAAACTGAAGTGGCTATGCAGGAAGCACGCGATATTATAGCCGGCAAGATTCAATCTAAAAGTTACAGTACTGTAGAAGAATTATTTAAAGACTTGGATGGCGAATAATATGTATAAACTCATAACAACCACCCAATTTAAAAAAGATCTTAAACGTATTAAAAAGCGTGGACTAAATCTTCAAAAGCTACAAGAAGTACTTACGCAGCTTATTAATAATCAATCTTTAGCTCCTAAACATAGAGACCCTGCTTTAACAGGAAATTATATTGGATTCAGAGAATGTCATATCGAACCAGACTGGCTTTTAATATACGCAGTTGATAAAGGTCAACTTGTCTTAGTAGACTCTCGAACCGGATCCCATTCAGATTTATTTTAAGTCACTCCTCGGAGTGGTTTTTTTTGCACAAAAAAAATCGCCTTCCAGAAGGCGTGCCTTCCGTCCAGCGATCGTTTCTTGTTATTTAATTATTCTTGCCCTTTGACTTCAGGCGTTGCGACATCCTCACCAAACCATTTCTGGCTGATTTGTTGGAAGATGCCCTCTTGATAGAGTTCCTTGAAGGCTTCATTCAACGCTTCGAGTAATTTCTTATCGGCAGGTCTTACCCCTACCGCAAAGGATTCACTCTCGAATCCTGAAGGAATGGTGTCGTACTCGTCGGCAATGCCTTCTGTTGTAAGGTAGTAGTCCGCATAGACACGGTCGATGAGTAAGGCATCGATACGGTCATTCTTCAAGTCGATAATAGCTTCGTTCACGCTTTGGTATTGGTCGGCGTCTCCGCCTTTGACACGGTTCTTCAACACTTCTGGATGTTCTTCAAAATCCAATATCCCTGAAGATCCGTTTTGTGCACCAAGGACTTTCCCCGTCATATCTTCTACCGAGTGAATGCCACTCGTTTTCTTCACGACTAAGATTTGCGTATTTTGCATATAGGGAATCGTGAAGGCGACTTTCTCGCGGCGTTCATCTGTGGCCGAATACCCATTCCAGATAGCGTCAATCGTCCCGTTTGGAGCTCCGTTTCCTTCATATCCCAGTCAATCGGTTGGAAGTGAACCGTGATGCCGAGTTTCTTCGACACGTACTTGGCGAGTTCGATATCAAAGCCGGCATAGTTGCCATTCTTCTCCTCGAAGCCCATCGGAACAAAGGTATTATCGAAACCGACCGTGATGCTCTTTTGCTGTTGGTATTTATCCCAGTTATCGACTGTTGGATTACTTGCGAGTTGCGTACAGCCTGCAAGACTCATTACTGCCATCCCTACAAGCGTTAAAAGTCCTAGGATTCCTTTTCGTTTCTTCATAGCGGCCTCCTATTTTGGTTCAAACGTCAATAATTCGTCCGCGATGTTTTCGGCAAAGGTTAAATCGTGGGTCACGACGATTTGCGTCATTCCGAGTTCTTTGTTTTGGAGAATTAACTTCTCTACTTCTAAGCGAAGGGCTGGGTCTAGCGCTGACGTTGGTTCGTCGTAGCCGATGATTTCAGGATCAATCATCATCGCGCGAGCCAAGGCCACCCGTTGTTTTTGTCCGCCTGAGAGTGAATATGGGAACGCGTCCTCGTGTCCAGCAAGGCCGAGGCGTTCTAAGAGTGCGCGTGCCTTCGTGTTGGCTTCTTCTTGGGGCATGCCGTTCATCTTCACCGGCGAAATCGTTAAGTTTTCTAATACGGATAAATGTGGGAATAATTGGAAGTCTTGGAACACGAATCCAAGCAATTGGCGCTTCGAGAGTTCGTCAAGCGCTAAAGGTTCGCCGTTATAGAACACTTCCCCAGAGTCGATTTTTTCAAGCCCTGCTAACATCCGAAGCAAGGTTGTTTTCCCGCCTCCTGAAGGTCCGACGATGGCCAAGATTTTTCCTTCGTGAATCGTTAAGTTGAAATCGGACAAGATTTGTTTATCGCCGAATCGTTTACTAATATTGCGTAATTCTAACATCTGCTTGTCCTCCTATTTATAATAACTAAATTTCTTTTCAATGCGTTTCGCCACAAGCGTCACAATCCCGATAACAATGAGGTAAATCGCCCCCGCTAGAAACATTGGAACGAGGCTGGCATCGCGGTTGGCTGCGGTACGGCTCGCCAAGATAAGGTCTGAGATTCCAAGCGCGTATACAAGAGACGTATCTTTGACAAGGCTCATGATTTCATTGAAGACACTTGGCAAGACAATCTTCGTCACTTGTGGAAGAACGATATAGCGAATCGTTGCTCCTGGCGTGAATTTCAATACTTTCGCCGCTTCATACTGCCCTTTTGGAATCGTATCGATCCCCCCGCGGAAAATCTCCGCAAAGTACGCCGCGTAGTTGAGCGTGAAGGCAATAAGCGCTGCTGGGAGTCGGTCTAAACGAATACCGACACTTGGCAAGACGTAATAAATAAAGATTAGTTGTAATAACAGAGGCGTCCCGCGCATCACCCAGATGTAGATATGGATGAGTCCGTTGAGAGGTTTCCATTTCAGCTGCATCGCAAAGGCAATGAGAATGCCCAGCGGAATCGAGAAGATAAGAACGAGTGCGAACACTTCTAATGTCGTCACTGCTCCGTGTAATAAGCTTGGTAAAATTTCGAGTGAATAAGACAAATTAAGGACCTCCGTCTGTTGTTTGATGCTTTAAAGTATAGCACAACTCATTTATTTGAAAAAGATGAAAGTTTCATGAGAACGGTCTCATTTTTCAAGTTTTTTCAATTCTTTCAAAACAAGCAAAAACCGCAACTGGATTCGCTCCAATTGCGGTTTATTTTTATTATTCGAGTACGCCTTGTTCTTTTTTGCGACGTTCTTTGATTAAGTCTTTCACCGAGATGAGGACTACGGCTGCAAGAATCATCGCCATGCCGACAAAATCAATGGCATAAAAATGCTCGTTCATAATGAGAAAGGCAAAGAATACCGCAGAAATCGGTTCGACGGCGGCAATCAGACTGCTCTTCACCGGCCCGATATAGCTCGTCCCTTTTAAAAACATTGTGTACGAAATGATCGTTCCAATCAGGATAATTCCTGTTAGTGCTGCAAGAATATCCACGCTATACACAAGTTCCATTGTCGTAAGACCGCTCATCGGGAAGAGAATCACCCCTGCAATGACCATGCCCACTCCAATCACCGTGAGACTTCCGTACTCTTGAATGAGTTTAATCGGAAGCATGATGTAAATGGCGTACGTGAAACCACTAAAGATGCCCCAGAAGAGCCCGAGTGGTGTCACGCTGAGTTGATTGAGTTGGCCGTGTGTGGCAATGATGAATGTCCCAAGAATTGCGAGGACAATCGATGTCACTTCAGACACGGTCGGTGTCGTTCGATTTCAAGCACATGTACACCAGAATAATCACTGGGCAGAGATACTGCAAGACCGTTGCGGTTCCAGCATTACTGAGATGAATCGCCTCAAGGTAAGTAAACTGGTTCATGAAGAGCCCGATAAATGCAAAGAGCGTAATCTTAGCGTAGTTCTTCTTTTCCTTGAAGAAGGCGACGAGTTGGCCTCTAGTAAACACATAACTCATTGCTAAGAGGCAGACTCCGGAGATAATCAGACGTAGGTCGGTCAAGGCAAGCACGCTCATACCGTGTGCCATTAAGTATTGACCGCACGCGCCACTCATCCCCCAGGCAATCCCGGCAAAGAGCGTCATCAAGGTTCCTTTTAATAGTTGTTGTTTTGGTTGGTTTAGTTGTTCTGTCGTTTTCATACCACCGATTATAGCACAATCCGCCCTCTTCCTGTACCTTCATTTCCTAAAAAATGTAATTATTAAGATTTCAAGTTTGCCCTCAAGAGATTCATTTGTTGCAGTCCCATTTCACCCTTATGACGAAACTGTGAAATTTATCGTAGGAAATTGCGCACTCTACTTATTTTTGGTACACTTAAAAAGGAAAAATTTAACCAAGGAGGTTTTTATGAAACTTACAGGTAAAGTCACACTCTTAACGGCTGCCCTATTCGCCCTTTCGGCACATGCGGTTGCTGCTGAGACGACACAAACCGAAACGACCGTTCAACCGACGACTGTTGAAGTGACAACGGTTCAACCAACAACAGAAACAACAACGACTTCGGAAGGCACTCTTCCAAAAGATTCTAAAAACGACGTCGATATTCATGTATATAAGCCAGGTGAAGAACCAAAATACACCGGTCTTTACAAAGCTGACGGCGAAACGTACTACCAAGTGGACAGTAAGCCAATCACGAATACGTGGAAATGGCACGGAGGACGCTGGTACTACTTTGGCGCTGACGGAAAGATGTTGAAATCAACTGTTACTCCGGATGGCTATCTCGTGGACATCGAAGGAATGCTCGTTAGTCCAGGCTGGAGCTACCAAGGTGGTAAATGGTACTATGCCCTATCTGGCGGAAAAGTATTCCGTGGAGACTGGAAGAAAATCGGTGGCGTTTGGTACGCATTCCATAACGATGGCACGATGTACTCTCACGAATGGAGCGGCAGCTATTTCTTAAAAGATAGCGGTGCGATGGCCGATAACGAATGGGTTTTCGACAGAAACTACAATAGCTGGTTCTATATTAAGCCAGGTGGTACTTACGCAAGCCGTCAGTGGAAAGGCAACTACTACTTGAAGGCTGGCGGCTATATGGCCCAAAGCGAATTCATTTACGATCCAAATTACAAAGCAACGTACTATTTAAAAGAAGATGGAGCCTATGTTAAAAATCAATGGCTTCAAATTAAAGGCAAATGGTACCATTTCCGTAAGTATGGAGAACTCGATACGAATAAATGGATTGGTTCTTATTATGTGAAGGCTGACGGTATGATGGCCGAAAACGAATGGATTTACGACAAGAACTACGGAGGTTACTTCTATCTTCAAGCTGACGGTGTCTATGCTCGAAACATCGTTACCATCGATGGCAAAAAGCATGCCTTCCAAGAAAATGGTTTATGGATTGGAGAAGTTCCTGCTCCGGTCAACTACGGCAACTACAAAAACGTGGTCTTCCTTGACCCAGGTCATGGCGGACGCGACCCAGGTGCGGTTTACAACGGACTTCGCGAGAAAGATTTAAACATGTCGATTTACCGTAAACTTAGAAGCGAGCTCGAAAAACTTGGCTACACTGTTTTAACATCACGCGACTCAGATGTGTATGTGGACTATGTTACTGAACGTTCTGAAATGGTGAACAAGACGGATGCGGATGTATTTATCAGTATCCACTTCAACGCAACAGGCGTTCCTGGGGCAAACCGTAGCGGTGTGGAAACATACATCTACGAACCAGACGACGACATTAAACCTCGTATTAATAAAGTGGCTCATGACAACCCTGTTCGTCTCAGCGAAAGCAAACGTCTAGCCGACAACATTCATAATTCCGTTGTGTCTGTTGCAGGGGCAAACGACCGTGGTGTTCACGGTTCGAACTACGCTGTTCTTCGTGAAACAGTCAAACCAGCCGTTCTAATAGAACTAGGGTACATGGATAGCCCTGAATACAAGAAGATTAGTGATGATAAATACCAAAACAAACTCGTTGAAGGGCTTGTTAAAGGTCTTCGCAACTTCTATAAGACAGCTAAATAAACACATTAACGAAAAAGGTTGGCACTCGTGCCAACCTTTCTTTTTTTATACGTTCCCTTCTTCTTCATCGTTCTTCGCTCAAAATTTCACTTTATAATTATTCCATTTAATGATAAAATGAAGACAACCAACTTTAGGAGGCACATTTATGTTTTATAAGATTAAGAAGATGATTTTAGGATTCTTGGCCTTTGCCGCTCTACTCCTCATCGCAGGTTGTCAGACATCTAACGAACAAGCATCTAAGAGCCCACAAGATTTGACGAAAAACCCACAAGGAACGTGGTTATGGACAGAACAACAATCGACGTTGCAAAAGGTATTCCTTGCAACGAATCTCGAGCCCCGAGCTGCAGCTTACATGTTGGATGACTTAGATATTGTAAAAATGACGATGACAATTAAAGACAAAACGGTTGAATTGAAGTATCGTTTTGATTATCTGCGCATTTACGAAGATCAATATAAAGGCCTAGGTCTGAAGACTCCTGATTTCAAAACATACGTACAACAGAAAACAGAAGACTTTAAAGCCTATGTAGCGACGCTTCAACATACAAAGATTACATTGGATGAAGCAAACTACGCTTACGACTATACGCTGACTGGAACCATTGATCCAGAAAATCACACCATCACTTTCCCAGAAACTCCAACATTCCTAAGCAAAATTATCTTAGGACCTAATACGAATCCACTAGAGGCAATCACGTATCAGTATTCTGTAGACGGAAAACAAATGACGCTTTCTGCTGAAGGCAAAAACGATAAAGGCTTGAAGCTTGTAATGCGTCTTCGCTTTAACTACACGGAAGAGTCTAAATAGAAGGAGTGATGAATGATGAAAACAATGAAAAAAATTTCGCTATGGACAATGTCTCTTCTAACTCTTCTATTCATTGCAGGATGCGCTGAACAACAGCAACAACAAACAACTGCTGAAACCACAACTGAGGCTCCTGCACCAGTCGCTCTTGAAGGTGAATGGCAAGCGATCGACTTTAGAGATACATTAGAACGTACATTTTTATATACTTACAAGGACGCGTATACCCGATTGAAAGTAACAGAGGCTTTCGAAGATGTCTCTCCTACTTTAACCATCGAGGGAACAAAGGTAACTTATAACTACACTGTAGATATGAATAAATACTTCGAGTTCTTTGCTGAAACACATAAAGATGTCGCTAAGGACAAGGCAGAAGCAGCGAAAGTCGTTGCCGCTGTTGCCCAAAAAAATTTTAAAAAGTCCCAAGACTTATCTGGAACTTATAATGATGAAACCTATATCTTCAAAGGGAAACAAGAAGGTGGCGTGTTAGACACAAACGCAAAAACGATTGTCTTCCCGGATGTTCCAAATCTATTTGGAATTCTCCCACTTTATATTTCTTCAACAGAAGTCCCAATTACTTATCACTATGAGGTGAATGGGGATATTCTTACGATGACTGCTGAGAAGGTCTATAAAGAAAATGGAATTCATTTGGTTTATCAAATGAAATTTAAGAAAGTGCAAAAATAATTCACTGCCCCTTTGAGATTTTCTCAAGGGGTTTTTGTGTGCAAAAAATATAGAGCTTATGCTCTATTAAAATACTCTAGAACCTTTCTCATATTATGAACTTAAACAATATAGACGCAGTAGACAAATGGATTGACCTTCACTATCAAGTAGTTTGGTCAATCCTATTTGTCCTTTCGGGGGTAAGACTACGAAGAAACAGAAAAGCATTGTTTCTTCTGTCTTACTCCCATTCCTATTACCCAAAGGTTCTTCGTATTTTAATAGACTTAAAGAATTCTTACTCACACAATTCTTCTTAACAAACTCACACACTGCTCCATCTGTGCTGAAGACTTTTCCTCTTTTCGTTATGGCCCCCGTTCAAATGACACTCGCTCAAAGTTTCACTGTATAATCATTCCAGTTAATGTTAAAATGGAGGTAACAACTTTTAGGAGGTAACTCTATGTTAGGTAAGACAAAGAAGATGCTTTTCGGATTCTTGGCGTTCGCTACGCTACTCTTCGTTGCAGGGTGCCAGAACCAATCGTCAGAGTCTAAAGCACAAAATACACCCCAACAGGAATCATGGGAATGGACTGAACAACCATTAACGATGCAGAAGATTCTCTTGGCCATGAATTTAAATACACTTGTTTCCGCATATGCAGTAGAAGACTTCAATGACGTAAAAATGACGCTCGATATTCATGAAAATACGGCCGAATTGAAGTATCATCTTAGTGTCAAAAAAATTTATGAGGATCAATACAAGGGCCTTAAACTGAACTCTCCTGATATGGATACCTATGTGAAAAAAATAATTTTGAGGGGTTCAAAGAAGCTGTAAAAAAATATCAGCACGCAAAGGTGACAACCGACGATGCAAACTTGTCCTATGACTACTCTTTAACAGGTGAAATTGACAAGGAAAAACATACGATAACTTTCCCTGAAACACCGACTTTCTTAAAGGCACTTGTCATGGGAATTGGCATCGATCCTTTGAAACCTATTACGTATAACTACAGAGTGGATGGTAATCAAATGACACTCTTCATTGAAGGCGATATTCAAGAAGGCTATCCTCGAGAAATGCGTATTCGTTTCAATCGATTAGGCGGACAATAAGAAAGGAGTGGCAAACATGAAAAAATTTACGTTATGGATGGTTTCCCTCTTCTCTCTACTGTTCATTGCAGGATGCGGAAACGAACAACAACCAGTACAACAAACACAAAGTCAAACGCCAACTACAGAAGCTCCAAAACCTGCTTCTGTTGATGTAGAAGGAACATGGCAAGCCGTTGAATTTAGAGATACTCTTGAAAAGGTATTTCTACTCAAATACGACGATCCAGCCAGCCGCTTGAAGGCAACAGAGGCCCTTAAAGACGTGGTTCCAGTGCTCAAGGTTCAAGGAAATAAAGTTACATTCGAATACACCGCAAACATGTCAAAATTCTTGGATGCGTATGGGGATGTGATTGGCAAAAAACAATTTAGCTACAAAGAAAATGCGATTAACTATATTGTTGGTCTAGCAAAAACGACATATGGTAATCTCAAATACCATACGGTTGATTGGGATGAAAAGACATCGACGGTTAAATCTGTTTTAAAAGATGGCGTTATAGATACAAAAGCCAAAACAATTACCTTCCCGGAAGTTCCAAATATTTTTGCAGTCATTCCACTGTATCTCACCGACCAAGAAAAACCAATGAAGTATCAATATGAGATTGTTGGGGATACGTTGACGATAAAAGCAGAGCGTACACTGAAGGAGCAAAACTTGCATGTGGTGTACCAAATGAAATTCAAGAAAGTTTCTGATGCAAAAACTAATTAACAAATATAAAACTCTTTTTAAGGAGGTCTAACAATGTTTAGACATAGTAAAAAAATCATCCTTGCTCTACGGGACTGACCCCAAAAAGTGAGAATTTAATAAAAACACCCTAGGGCTACCGTCTCCGGTATTCAACCGGAGACAGGTAGTCCAATTTTTGTTGGATTCTATTTTCATTATAATATTTGATGTAATTTTCTACAATTTGAATTACAATAGAAGATGAAGTTATTACTTCATCTTTTATGTAGAAAGCTTCGCACTTTAGGGAAGAATGGAAGCTTTCGATGGGCGCATTATCTGCGGGTGTCCCCTTACGGGACATACTGCGGATAATGTTTTTTTCTTTACATAAATTGTAGTATTCGGCGGAAGTATAAACGCTGCCTTGATCACTATGTAGTAGAACACCCTTAGGTAAGTCAATTTGATTTAAAGTATCCAATACAAACTTAGTATCTTGTTTAGAACCAATTGTATAAGCTAGTATTTCTCCGTTGTATAAATCCATAATCGACGACAAATATAATCGTTTAGGGCCGAAAGGTAAATATGTGATATCAGTAGTCAACTTTTGCATAGGTTTATCCGCTGAAAAATCTCTATTCAGAGTATTGCCAGTAATTGAGAAAGGTTTACCTATTTTGATAGCTTTTTTCGTTTTCACGGCACAATTCCAACCATTTTTCTGCATAATCCGCTGCACAACCTTATGGTTAACAATCTGATTTAATTCCTTCTGAATCAAATGCTTAATCTTTCTGTACCCGTAAATAAATTTGTTTTTCTTACAAATTTTACCAATAGTTTCCTCGATAACGGTTGGAGAAAAGTCTTTCTTTTTCCATCGGTAGTAAGTAGATATGGGTACATTAAGGCAAAAACAGATTAAATGAACTGTATATTTACCTTTCAATTCTTCTACTAATTTTACAACTGCTTGAGGCGACACTTCCTTTCCAATTCCTTGTATTTTTTTAATATTTCTAATTCAACTTCTTTTCTTCGTAATTCTAATTTTAATTGATCGATTTCAGAAAGTTTAGCCATTCCTTTTTCATAAGAATATTGTTTACCCACCTGTTGGTGGAAACGATGTGTTTCTCCATTTTTATACCATCTAAACCATGTTTCTACTTGCGTTTTGTTTTTAATGTTTAACTCCTGCATTACTTGTTTTGTACTATATCCCTGTAATTTCATTTCTACGGCTTTATTTTTAATATCGGCTGAATAAGCAACACGATTTTTAACCATAAAAAGACACCTCCATGCGTATTTGATAATATTGTACCAAATCCAACTTGGAGGTGTTTTTATTTAATTCTCATTTACGGGGGTCAGTGCCGTGCCATGAGTACATTCTTTTTTTATGTTCCATTATTTATCTTCTAAATTGGAGGCAGATTATTAAAGTGTGTTTATCCAAAGTATCTTAAAAGCTAGTCTAGTAAACGAAGAGCTGATTGGTTCTCTCTTCTCCTGTTGAATAATGGTGAAATGACGGAAGAAGATGGTAATTTTTATGAAAAGCATTGCAAAATAAAAATATTAGAAGTATAATATAAGCATAATACAACAATCTGTTTGAAGGAGGTCTAACAATGATTAGACAAACTAAGAAACTGTTTCTTGGTCTGCTCTCTCTTGGCGCAATTTTTGTGATTGCTGGATGTGGACAGAACCAAGCTTCAGATCAAAATGCCAATAACGCGCAACAAACGCAAGCGCAACAAGAACAAAAAGATCCAAATAATATTGCTGGTGAATGGGAATCAGTCTACGAGCTCGATTCATTGCAGAAAGCCTTTTTCCCGAAAGGAATGAAAAGTTATACTTATGCGAAATTTATTGAAGCCTTTAAAGACTTCAAGATGAAATTATCCGTTGATGGCACAAGCGCAAAGCTAAGCTATCAATTTGACTCGAAGAAGTTCGCAAAAGCATTCTACGAGATTTCAAAGGACAAGAAAAAAATGACAGAAGACGAATTCGTCAGCCGTTATATTAACGGACAAACAGAGTTCGTGCAAAACTTCAAGAAATATAAAGCATCAATGGATACATCGACTGGAACTTATAGCTACGAGGCTACAGGAACTATTGACGAAAAAGCAAAGACTGTCACATTTGACGAAGGGCTCATCATTCTTGACTCTTTCCCATTAACAACAGCGGCTAAAGATCACAGATTCGATTCAGCAACTTACAACTATGAAGTAAAAGACGGCATCTTGACAATCTACGCCGATATGAAAACGAAGGACAATCTTCCTGTTCATTTTGAATTGACTTTCAAACGCGTACCAAGTGCAGAAAAGAAATAGAAAGGAGACGCGACCATGTTTAAACAATACTTAAAACCATTATTCATTGCTGGCTGCTCTCTTTTAATGCTTGCCGGCTGCGGAAATCAAACTGCTACTACAACAACTACAACAACTGCTCCTTCCAATCCTCTCGAAGGAAAATGGGAACAAATCGACTTCAGAAGTACACTCGAACGTGCCTTAGGATATAATGATTTTAGTAATTCAGAAGAAATTCCACGTCGACTTATTTACTCTGATGCCTTCAAGGACGTGACACCGACACTAACGATTACAGGAAATTCTGCAGTATACGAACTTACAGCAACGACCAATGTGGCTGTCAGCAACTTCTATGATTACGGGAAAGCCCAAAAGTTAACAAGTGTCAAAGGGACCAAAGAACAATATATTAAAAATCAGTATGAAGATTTGAAAAAGCAACTGGAACTTTATAACAATATGAAAGGCCCCCTCAGCTTTGAATTCAACGATGAAAAGTATGAAATCCATCAGACGTTAAAAGAAATTACAATTAACGAAAGCGCGGGTACGTTCGAATTCAAGAACGCACCAATGTTCATTGATTTAGTAACATTCTCCAATGAGAAATTCATAAAACCAGTAAGCTATAAATATTCCATTGAAGATGGAATTTTAACACTGACACTTGAACAGCCTAAAACACTTGAAGGTGGAGAAAAAATTGTTGGCTACTTCACGATGCGATTCAAAAAAGTAGCGGAATAATCTATTCGCTAGGATGACTTACTTAGACAACTCTAAAAAAGCAAAAAGGAATGTAGTAATACTACATTCCTTTTTTTATACTCCATTTCCACTTTAAAGTATTCCGTAGAATGATTTGCGCTTTTTGTCACAAAGAGTTACGATATAATAATAAGAACAAGTTTTAGGAGGTCCTTTTATGAAACAATGGACTAAGAAATATTGGCTAGGTACGTTAACGATTTTATGTGCCCTCCTATTTGCAGGATGCAGTACCTCAACAACAACCAGCCAAACAACTACACCAGAGACAACTGTTGCTCAGAACGAAACTCTTGATGGCACTTGGGAATTAACTGATGTGAAGACCACTTTAAGAAAATCATTTGTCCTCAGAGGTGCTGACCCAACGCAGTACGCTTATGCAATTGATGATTTAGCGGACTGGAAACCGCAACTCGTCATTTCAGGAAATGAAGCTGAATTTAAATACAGCTATAACTTCACAAAATATTTCGAGAATCTATACGAACATATTTATAAAAATGCTTTCCCAGATAAATCCGAATTCAAGTCTGTTTTATATGAGGGTTATGAAAAAATACTTCCAGCTTTAAAAGTCACTCAAATCAAGATGGACAAAGAAACAAATCAATTCGATTTTTCTCTTCCTGAAGGTGCTGTGGATACAAGTAACAAACGATTACTTTTAAAGAAACGCCAATTCTCCTCATGACATTTTCATTAGGAATTACCATGCAACCCGCTCGTCCAATCACTTATCAATATGAATTAGATGGAGATACGCTCGTAGTCAGCGCTCGAGGCAATAACGAGCGAGGCGTTTTAGCAACCATGAAAATGACATTCAAGAAAGTAACAGAATAGAAAGGAGCCTTCACATGTATCAATCAATAACAAAAAAATTAACACTGTGGGTTGCTTTCCTTTCACTACTCCTTCTTGCAGGCTGTACCGGAAAACAAGAAGAATCCACTGTTGCTCAGACTGAAGCGACCACTGAAATTGCCAAAAAGGAAGTTTCTTTAGATGGAAAATGGAAGATTTATAATCTGCGTGACTGTCTAGAAAGCATTCTAATATACACTAATCCGGTTGATCAATTTGACGGATTGCTAATTATGCTAATCGGTGCTGAAAAAACAACGATTGCTTCTGAAATTACGATTAATGGTAATACTGCTGAATATCATGGCGCCTATGATATGAATCTCAGCTTTGAAGCGTACTACGATAGTCAGTTTGATTCTAAAGAGGTTTCAAAAGAAGAAGGACTTAAACGATATCAAAGCTACGTTGAAATTCTTTTCAAAAAATTCCCAGATGCAGTCGGTGGTCTTTCAGAGGATAAGCAGACTCTCGATGGAACAATTAAAAACGGGAAGGTGGATACTCAAGCAAAAACCATTACTTTCACTGCCCCAATTTTCTTTGCAAGTGACATAAGAGCAACAACTTCTATTCTCAGCAACAACCCTGTCACATATTCGTATTCAATCGACAATGATATTCTAACGTTAACACTCAGTGGAAATGACGAAGTTTATAATCTTCCAGAAACAATTGTCCTCCAGTTCCAAAAAGTTCAAGAATAAATAAAAGGAATGTAGTCTATACTACATTCCTTTTTCACTTCAATACTACTTATAATTTAATTAATAGCCATCAAACTACGGTCTGATTTGGATATCTACGTAGTGGCGATAATAACTGTACCGGGGTGAGCTCAAGTCTCACTCCCTATCAAGCCTCAAACGGATGCTAGGAAATGAATTTCTAGCATCCGTAATTCGCATTGATTACACTCGTTATTATTGCCACTACAGAATCCAATCGACCTTCGTTTGATTCCTCTTCTTTAATTTAAAAGCAGCAGAACCGTGAATGGCTATCGGGTGAAATTGTCCGCCATTTTCTTAAAGTGAAGCTCTACATTGATTGTGTTTCCATAAAAAGACGAAGGACCTTTGGGTTATAGTAAGGATAACCGCGACAAACAAGCAATGTGAATAAGAGCGGGTTAAAGTTTTCAACTTTTACCCGCTCTTTGAAGCTTGCTAGGAGTTGAGACTCAAGGCTCAACCCGGTGTAGCAGTTATCTTTACTATAACAACCCAAAGGTCCGAAAGTAGTTTTACGGAAACACTGTTTCCTACTTAAGATAGCCTTGGCTTTGAAGGAACTCGCGGGCAACTGTTTCAGCAGACTTGCCTTCTACTCCCACTTCATAGTTCATGCGACTCATCTGTTCCGCCGTAATCTTTCCTGCCAACACATTAAGCACGCCTTCCAATTCCGGATGTTGTTTCAACAACGCTTCCTTCATTAAAGGTGCGCCTTGGTAAGGTGGGAATAACTGCTTGTCGTCTTCTAGCACCACCAAGTCATAGCGCGTGATTTCTGCGTCTGTTGAATATGCGTCGGTGATTTGAATGTCACCCGATTGAATCGCTTGGTAGCGCAGGCTTGGTTCCATCGTTGCGACGTTGAGGTTCAATCCGTATACTTTTTGAAGACCACGATTTCCGTCTTCTCTGTCGTTGAACTCCAGCGTGAATCCTGCTTTCAATTGCCCTTCGACTTTCTTCAAGTCAGAAATCGTCTTGAGTCCGTATTTTTCAGCGATGGCTCTTGGAACTGCAACAGCATACGTGTTTTGATAGTCCATCGGCTTCAAGAACGCCAATCCGTCTTGTTTTAAGATACCTTCTTTGGCCATTTCGTACACTTCTTGTGGATCATGCGACACTTTCGGTGCTGGTTTTAACAAGCTCTCCGTAATCGTTCCTGTGAATTCTGGGTAAATGTCGATGTCCCCGTTTTTCAAGGCTTCATATAGGAAGCTCGTCTTCCCGAAGTTCGGCTTCACTTCTACTTTTAACTCTGTTTTTTCTTCAATCAGAAGCTTATACATATTCGCTAAAATTTCTGGTTCGGGTCCTAATTTACCGGCAATAATCAGTGTTTGTTGCCCCATCGAAGGCATCATCCCAGAAACAAAAGATGCTCCTAGTCCGGCAAATAGGACGATAAAGGTTGCGAAAATCGTTTTTAATTTGGCATGTTCCATCCATTTCAACAATGTACTAAACGCAATCGCCAGAAGCGCTGAAGAGATAGCCCCAATTAAATCAAGCTGGCATTGTTACGGTCAATCCCAAGAAGGATGAACGAGCCAAGTCCCCCTGCCCCGATTAACGCCGCAAGAGTCGCTGTCCCGATAATAAAGACTGCAGAGGTGCGCACCCCTGACATGATAACAGGCATGGCGATTGGAATCTCAAATTTCTTCAGGCGTTCCCACTTCGTCATCCCGAAGGCAACGGCGGCCTCTTCTAAGCTTGGGTCAATCCCTTCGAGTCCCGTAATCGTATTTTGTAAAATCGGGAATAACGCGTAAATCACTAGCGTTGTGAGTGCTGGGATGGTTCCGATACCCATAAATGGAATAAAGAGGCCTAATAGTGCCAAGGAAGGAATCGTTTGGAAGATTCCTGCCACTTGAAGGACAAATGCCGCAGAGCGCTTGTATGAGCTTAATACAACCGCTAATGGAACGGCCACCACAATCGAAATCAGTAAGGCTAAGAGCGAGAGTTGTAAATGTTGCCCTAACGCGACTGTCCAGTCGCTAAAACGCTCTTGGAAGGTCGTTACGAGATTATGCATGAACAGCACCTCCTTTGAACAATTCTGCGACAAATTCCGTTGCAGGATGCGCTAGGATTTCAGAAGGTGGTGCGACTTGTTGAATCGCTCCATCTTTTAAGACTGCAATACGGTCCGCCAACTTCAACGCTTCATCCGTATCATGGGTGACGAAAATCGTCGTCATCTTAAACTCTCGGTGCAATGCCTTAGTGAGCTCCTGTAGTTGCTTACGAGAGATGGCGTCTAAGGCCGAAAATGGTTCATCCATAAGAAGCGTCATCGGTTCAGCAATCATCGCTCTGACAATTCCTACCCGTTGTTGTTCCCCACCAGAGAGTTCGCTTGGAAGTCGTTTGGCGTAATCGTCTGTAGGAAGACCTACCTTGTCGAGTAGTTCCTTTGTTTTCGCGACGATTTGCTCCTTCTTCCACCCTTTCATTTCAGGAATGAGCGCGATATTTTCCGCCACCGTTAAGTTCGGGAACAGCGCGATTTGTTGAAGGACATAGCCTGTCTCTAAGCGTAATTTTCGTTGGTCATGTTCCTTGATTCGTTTTTCATTTAAATAAATATTTCCATCTGTCGGTTCAATCAACTGGTTGATCATCTTCAACAGGGTTGTTTTCCCTGAACCGGATGGCCCCACTAACACCATAAATTCGCCGTCGTTGATGGTCAAGTTCACGTCTTTTAAAACGAGCTTTTCATCATAACGTAAGGCGACATTTTTATATTCAATCATACTAAACCTTCTTTATTTAATCTCTTTGTGCTCCGCTTCTACTCCCTTTTGTACGGCTGGACGTTGAGCAATGCGGTCAGCCCATTCGTTTAAATGTTTATAACTTTGCGCATCTAAGAATTCCGCAGCATTTGATAGAGTTTGTCTTGAACGAGTTGACCGTACCATGACCAGATGGCGATATCGGCAATCGTATATTCGTCTCCTGCGATATATGGGCGTTTGGCTAACTCTTGGTCGAGTAAGTCTAATTGGCGTTTTGCTTCCATAGTGAAACGGTTAATGGCATACTCGATTTTCTCTGGAGCGTAGTTGAAGAAGTGGCCAAAGCCTCCTCCTAAGAATGGTGCTGCTCCTGTTTGCCAGAAGAGCCAGTTTAAGACTTCTGTACGTTTAGCAGTATCTTGCGGAAGGAATTTTCCAAATTTTTCTGCTAAATATAACAAGATATTCGCTGACTCAAAGACGCGAATTGGTTCATCTCCTGAACGATCTAAGAGTGCTGGAATCTTCGAGTTCGGGTTAATCGCTACAAAGTCGCTACCGAATTGGTCTCCATCCATAATGGAAATCTTGAATAAATCATAGGCTGCCTTGTCGACGCCTGCTTCGAGTAATTCCTCCAGCATAATCGTCACTTTAATGCCGTTTGGTGTGCCAAGCGAATACACTTGTAAGTCTGTTTCTCCGACTGGCAATGTTTGTTCAAAACGAGCTCCTGCTGTTGGACGGTTAATTCCTGAGAATTTCCCTTGGTTGCTATCGGCTGCGCTCCAAACGCGTGGTAATTGATATTCTGTCATATAGTATCCTCCTTGAGTCTCATTAGAATTATTTTAACATGAGTCTTTACTTCTCTTTAAAACATCTGCTTATGAACACTCTCTCAAGCAGAAACTTTTGTAAATAAATTTTTTAATGTTAGACTTAATAGTATAAACAACAAAGGAGGTCTTCAAATGTCATTAGAAGATAAATTACAACAAGCATCAGGTGCAGCAAAAGAAGTATTAGGTAAAGTTACTGGTGATAAAAGCACTGAAACAGAAGGTGCAGTAGAAAAAGGTTTAGGTAAAGCCAAAGAAGTTATCGAAAACGTTAAAGAAGGCGTTGAAGGCGCAGTAGAAGGAATTAAAAATTCTTTCAACAAATAATAGAGCCTAACAAATAAGAGCCGCTACAAAATGTAGTGGCTCTTTTTCTTTATAAAATATACTCTGCCAGTAAGCGTTCGAACTCGCGAATATCAATGCCGCGTTTCAATTCAATCTTAATATGGCCTGCTCTGGTCCATAATTCCACTTCTGCGGTGTAATCGAGAATGCCTGCATTTTCTGTAGACCACATATTCACCGCGCTATATGGCAAGGAATACATCTCTACTTTCGTTCCTGTGAGTCCTTGAACGTCTTTGACAATCAAGCGTTTATTGGTGAATACCGCTACGTCGCGTACCGTTTTGAAGGCGCGGTCTGCTACCTCTCCTGTCACAAGAATTTCTTCGATATCGCGTGGGACATCCACTTCGCGGTAGAAGACCCATTTGAGTGCTGTTGTTTCGTTTTCCATTTCCATTGTCATTCCTCCCTCTTCGTTTGGACCATTATAGCATCATCTTCTTGACTCTCCATTATTATTTACATAAACTTAATGTGTACTTAGCAAAGAAAGGATCTACTATGGCATCGATTATTCATCATAAGCGTGTCGAATTCACCGAGCTCTTTTACGATTTGGTGTTCGTCTACGCGATTTCAAAACTAACCGGACTTATTCATCATCTACATTACGGAGTGGTCCCACAGGAATCGATCATCGTCTTTCTCTTGTCCCTGCTCGTTCTTGTAAATAGCTGGATGATTCAGATGGTTTTCACCAATCGTTTCGGGAAAAATTCGCCACTGAATATGCTCGTTATGTTCACCAACATGGGCTTATTGCTCTACATCTCAAATATGATTTCAACCGAGTGGCAAGACAATTATCACGCCTTCTGCTTTGCGGTCGGGACACTATCCCTTACGCTATTTTTGCAGTACTTAATAGAGTACTTTAGAAAAGGCATTGCTCCTGAAACGAAGCAAAGTATTCGCAGTTTCCTCTGGATGACGGGACTGCGCACGTTCGCGGTGTATCTAGCAGCGCTACTTCCACTTGAAATTGGTTCTCCGATTTACGTAGCTGGCGTTCTAATTACATTTATTATGCCGATCACTCAAACGAGAAAAGGTTCGCACTTTAGCATTAATCTACCTCACTTAATCGAGCGACTTTCGCTTCTTGTGATTATTATTTTCGGGGAAATGATTATGGGGCTAACCGCCTTCTTTACAAGAGAGACGTTCTCTTTCCAATCGGTTTGTTACTTCGCGATCATGGCGCTTCTCTTCCTTTACTATTTCGGTCAATTTGACCACGTGATTGATGAAACTCAGGAGAAAAATGGTATCTTCATCATCTATAGTCATTACCCAATTTTTATTGGACTTATCATGATTACCGTATCGATGAGCTTCCTGGCAGACAGTGAAGTCATCCATCACTTTGCGACAAACTTCTTATATGCTGGTATTGGTCTCTTCTTATTAGGGGTTCTATACAACAGCCGCTTCAATAAGAAGCAATACCAATTTCCTGAATCCTATTATTTTTATACTCAAAATTTAATTTTTGTCGGTGGATTTGCCGTGAGCGCCTTTATTGCTCCAACGCCAACAGTTATTTCACTCGTTACCGCAGTGACCCTTTTCTTATTAGAAGCTCACTTCACTTATTTCTATATAAAGCACACCGATGAAAAAATCGAATTCTTCTAAATATTGCAAAAGAGCCTTCCAACACTGATATGTACCCAGAATCCTGGACACATTAATAATTAAGCTGAACGCATGGATGTTTCCCTGTATTGAACAGGGGACATCCATTTTGTTTTTCTTGAATTCTTTTGTTATTGTAATAATCTATATAATCTTTAACTGCCGTTTGAAATTCCTTAAAGGTAGAATATTGCTTTTCCAAACCATAGAACATTTCGTTTTTCATTCTGGCGAAAAACGTTTCTATAATGCAATTATCATAACAATTTCCTTTTCGAGACATTGATTGAATAATTCCTCGTTCTTTTAATGACTGTTGATAAAATGCGTGTTGATATTGCCAACCTTGATCAGAATGGAGAATCAATCCATTAACATCAGGGAATTTTTTGAAAGCTTTATTTAACATCCTTTGAATCTGTTCTAAGTTGGGACTTAGAGAAAGATCATAGGAGATTATTTCATTAGTAGACATATCTAAAATTGGAGAAAAGAAACATTTTCCCCAAGGAAAAGTGAATTGAGATACATCTGTACTCCATTTTTGAAGTGGCCTATCGGCCGTAAAATCTCTGTTAATAATATTATCAGCAACTTTCCCAACATTGCCTTGATAAGAATGGTATTTCTCTTTAGGGCGTTTTCCAAACAATCCATTTATATGCATAAGACGTTGAACTCTTTTATGATTAACAACGTGACCTCTCCGGCAAAGTTCTTGGTAAATTCTTCTTACGCCATATCTACCTTTATTTTCATGAAATATTTTTTTGATTTCTGATAATAAAACACCATTTTTCTCAGCCACAGCATCAACTCTATTCAATTCAAAATAGTAAGTAGATTTCGCCATTTTCATCGCTTTAAGAAGATGTTTTAGTTGGTATCCTATTTCTCGTAATTCTTTGATGACCGCTGCTTTCTCGCCTTGAGAAGCGCAGCTTCCTGTTCTTTTCTCAAGGCTCTCAGTTTTTTTATAACAGCAATTTCAGCTTCTAAATATGCATTTCGTTCACGTAATCTAACTAATTCTTCTCGTTCGGATTCTGAAAGGTTATCAGGCACATCTTTTTTATTCATAATAGGCTCCTTAGATAATGGTCGTCGTCTTTTCTTATTCTTTAAACCATTATATCCATAAGTTTTATACTTGTGAACCCAAGAACCTAATAATCCGACACTTATTCCCGCTGGAAAAGCAACCTCTGATAGAGCTTTCCCATTTAAAACCTGTAAAACAAATGTCAATTTTTCTTCTACCGTCCAATTTCTTTGTTTTTTGACACGCTCCAATCCTTTAGGACCATGAATCTTTTCAATTTTATCCCAATTCAATATTTTTCTTCTAAAACTCTCTTGCATAACATTTTCAGGAGTTTCTACCCATGTTCCTTTCCGATATAATTCGACACATTTCATTTTGAATTCGAATGAGTAACGCATAATAAATACCCCCTTTACTGGTTTGTCCAGTAAAGGGGGTACATATCAACACTGGAAAGCTCTTTTTATATGCTTATAATACATCCACTATTTCCCAAAGAATATCCTTCCATGTAATCCTCTTGCGTCCATTAATCGTTTCAAATAGATGGTACACTTTCAGATGATTGTCATTGCGAAATACAAAATCGAAGCGGAATTCACGTCCGTTTGGAGAAATCGCATCGAACTTAGTTTTATATTTATCATGAACTGGACTCACTGGATATTTATTAAACAGCATGCGACGCTCGTCCCCTGCTTCCTTGAGACAGTTCTCAAGCTCCTCGCAAAATTCCACAAACATCTGGTAGAGTTGTTCCTTGGAAAGTCTGCGACTGCGCACGAGTGACTTACAGTCTGAAAATCCCCAGCGTGTCATATCGATAGCAAATGAAAATCCTTCTTTATTGATTCGATTTAAAAATTCTTCACGGTTCATGCTTGTCCTCCATTACTGCTTTCTCTGGCCCATTCGGGATTGCTATAATAGCGCACGAAGAAATGAGGGTCTCCGCCCGCTTCGTCCATTTTATCTTTAATGCTCACTTCTGGATGAGTGACTTCTCCTGTTTTTGTAAAATACTCTCCGATTTTACCCGTGCGATTTTGAAGCCCCCACGCTACATCATTTCCTATAATTGATGCTAAGAATCCGTGACTCTCCACTAAGTCAAAGAATTCAGCTACAGTGAGGCTCTCTGGCACCTCGAATGTCATCTCATGATTGTATACATCATCTCCGGCACAAACCGAATTGCGATCGACAATAATTTTCATCTGGCCACTTCCTCTAATGAAATACTTATGACTTCATTATACCATATCCACATTTTATTCTCGCTTTTCTATCCAATCCGTCTGTAATTTAATCTATTCTTTACTGATTAAGAAATCTTTAAAAATGACTCTTTAAAGCAATATAAGTTTATAAAATAAAAAATATGTGTTAGTATATTCGTATTAACTTTTTTTGGAGGAAACATATGTCAAAAACAAAAAGATTAACCGTTTTTGTTGGATCTATTGGAGCTTTTATTGGTTTCCTTGTATTTATTGCTTATATTCCACAAATTATCGCAAACCTACAAGGAACTAAAGGTCAACCTTTCCAGCCGCTTTTTGCTGCCGTTTCTTGTCTAATCTGGGTTATTTACGGTTGGACTAAAGAACCAAAAAAAGACTGGATACTTATTTTCCCTAATGCAGCTGGAGTCATTTTGGGCGGACTTACTTTTCTTACCTCTTTATAGTAAGAAATGTATTTTAATAGTAAACTAAATAGATTTATTTACAAAGGAATTAGGTACAATATCTACTTAATTCCTTTTCTGTGCTCTCCATTTCTACAACAAAAAAGCACCCCAATAAATGGGATGCTATAGAATGTTAATTTCATTTTAGAAAAACGATTATGCTTTTCTATCAATTGTGCTTTGGTACTCCGCCCCTGTTAATCGGTCGAATAGGAAACGACGATTGAAGAGCGTCACGATAAGGATGATTAAGAAGTACAATACGAATACGAGTAAGGTGCCTGCGAATAATACGAGGAATTCTGGTGTTTCTGCTTCAAAGTTAAAGACATCCATGAGTGTGAGTAATCCTAGCGGAATCCAGTTGAAGTACGCTGTGATGAGGATACCTCTGAGCACTGTGCGAATAGCTTTGTTGTCTTTGAACTCCACTCCGAATTTAAGCAAGGCGCTTCCGAGCGTTTTTCCATTAATGAGTGGTACCAAAGCGAAATACAATGCAAACAATGCGGAAACTGGAATGGTTGTATTCAAGAAGCTATACGGTACGTAGACAATTGCCGCATCAATGAGAAGCGATAACATGACGCGAATGCTCGATACGCGAGTACCCTCCTCAAAGGATTTCTCATCTATGGCATCTCTTGAAGGAAGAAGCCAAACTGCAAGTTGGCCAATGAAGTACCCGAGTGCGCCACCCGTCGTATTTTGAATAATATCATCAATGTCGCATAGGCGGTAAGGACCGGAATAAATGAAATACAATCCAGATAATTGCGTGAGCTCGAAGAATAAGCTTAGTAGCGCCGTTAGTAGAATCGTCTTCTTGAAGCTGCATTTGAAATAATAACGCATGTACACCCCGAAAGGTACGAGCATCAATACATTGAACGCTGGAATGTAGAACGATGGATATTTCATCGAATCAATCCATGTCGACGGGTCCGTCAGTGCAAACGGGCTATCGTTGAAAAAATCCGCCACAAATGAAAACGGAACAAGGTTTAACTTGTCTGTGTACGTCGTATGAACGGTCTCTGGATCAGGAAGTGGCAAATTCACTAATGAATATGCCGCCAGTAAATATAAGATAAATGAATAAAAAATAACCGTGCGCAGTTTATTCACCGAACCGTATTTTCGATAGTTTGCAATCATGTACGGAATGGTAATGACAAACGCTAAAATAGGAAATAAAATCAGTGCGATTTTAATGGTGCTGATATAAGACATAAATACTCCTCGACTAATAAAGTTAATATCCGCATTATACCAAAATACGTGCAGTGAATAAATAATTCGTACTAACAAAAAAGCACCCTGTATGTACAGAGTGCTGAGATCTTGTAAGTAATTCTTGTTACGTATTAACGTTTTAAGGCTTACTTTGTCTATTTATTGACCGTTATTTGTTTATTTCCCACTGATAAGCTCCGCATGAGAATTTTGACCATGCCGAATATCTACAGTATAGCCAAATGCTTTATTTTCTAAAGTATGATATCTGATATGAACAATCATTCTTAATTGCGTATCCTGGTCTACTTCCATGTAGTTATTTAGAACAGAATCCGTTATAAAATAACTAATAAATGCGCTTCCTGTTTCATAGCTATAACTTTTTAGTTCCATTTTTAATGCTGATAAACTCTCTTTATTGATGATAAACTTTGCAACAGAAGTGTTGGATGCTTTATGTTCACATTTGCTGTCGAATCTTTCAATTGAATGGTGCCGTTTTGATAAATGACTTCACCCTCATATAGTACTTCTTCATGCCTTTGCTCTTTATCATCAAATGTCACTTTTTCCCATAAAATAGTTCCAGTAATACTTTTAGTCTTACTATCCACTTTTAACTTTATAGATTGAAATGAATAGCCTTCTTCTTTGTAATCATACAAATCATCACTTTGAATATAAAATCCATCTGGAAATTTTTCAAATAGGTCTTCTAAATTTTCTGTTGGATAAACCCTACTTAACTCCGCAGCTTTTCCTTCAATAAACTGTCGGCTACTCTTTGGATTGCATCCTGCTAATATTATTAAACCCATGCCACCTAACAGAAGCATCGTTAGCATTTTTTTCACCATGGATTTACCCTCCCTTTTAGTATCTAAATTGTAGCAAGTTTAAGATAACGATTCAATATTTCTATTAAATGTTGCTTTATCTGTTTCTCTTTTATGTACACTCTTCTCTATAAACACAAAAAGCACTCTGCAAATACAGAGTGCTGAGATCTTGTAAGTAATTCCCATTACGTTTTAGGAATGGCTAGCTTTACGAGCTTTCTTTAAAACCTGGTTTGGAAAGTTAGACTAAAAACAACACAATATCAAGGCTGTTCAGAACGATATCTACTAATATAATACACCAATGAATGTGTAAATTTTCACATTCAGTTTATATTCTTTAATCTTTGCCACTTACATGGTTTTATCCAATTGCCTTCCGGGAGTTGATGTAATGCTTCATTTTTCACTTGATACTCTTCTATAACTTTATATTCCTCATATGCTAACCTTTGCATATCTCTATAATAATTATCAAACTGATATGGCACTTCTTTTTATCACTTCAATTTTAACTAATTTTTCCACGCTTTTAAAAATATCTTTTTATAATGTTCTCCGTACTCTTCATTGACATTTGTTTATTTGATGTGTTCCCCCAAATAAAAAAATATTAAAATGTCCACCAACATCAAAGAAACGACTTCTTATATCAGCAGCTCTCCCAATATAATGACAATGTTTATTTTTTTATTTTTTTATCGCAGGAGAAAAATACCGTAAACTCCTCTAATATTACTATTTATAATCTTTTTATCTATAAGAATTTCACTGGGTAATAAGCCCAATTTTTTTGCTTTATGTTTAAACTCATCTATTTTCAAAAACCACTATATACTGTCCCTGTATTGTAGTTTTCATTAACCCCTCTATTATATTTATTTAAATTAGTTCTTTTAAAAAAATCTTTACGAAACACTCAGTCTTTATACATTCGATTCCTACAGGACTTAATACTGATGCTACAACACATTATACATTAGACCATTTATTGACAGAATTAAATAACATTCAATATTTTATAGCCGTTCTAATTTTCATAAAAACTCCTTTTGTTATAATAGCAAAAAAACAAAGTGATTAATATACTCAGATTAACTTCTAAAAATTATATTTAATTAGATTGTATTTTTTTATTTCCTCCGGAATTTGTCCAGTAATAACTAGTTTATTAAACCATTGATCTACATCATCGCTCAGAGCCAAATTATCTCTTTTATTAACACCATAATTCAAATAAGGGTAATCCTGGAAACATTTTTTAAGCACTTTTCTAACCAATTCATCTAAATCAGTAACCATTGCTTCTCTTTTAGCCCTAGAAGTTTCATCGTACTTCATTGCCGATCCATGTATAAAGTTTGAGCGATCATTGTATGCAGATTTTATTGTATTATAAATTTTAAGCCTATCAATCGAATTTTCACCAATAAACCAAGCAACTCTCTCTGAAACTTTATGAGTATTTTCTCCTTTTACAGATAAAATACATTCAAGAATCGAAACATATCCTGCTATTTTTGAAGTAATTGTCCAGTCTGAACGTATGGACACAATAAAAATTAATTACTCTTTGATAACTTGGAATATTTGGATAAGATTCATATATAGGTTGATCATTTTTCATACTCCTTTATCTTAACATTTCGCATAAAAATTATTTATTAGATTATACCATTTTTTTCTACTTCTTTCAAATCAGATAAGCTAAATTCAGTATCACATTGTTTACCATTTGATAATACTGGAACTGTATAATTGTAATATGCTCTAGGAAAAATATGGATTCGACTTAAAGTCTTCATAATAAGGTAATATAGTTTTAAAAGCTTACCGAATTATCTTTCACAAAACCACATTGCGACCAGTAACAAATGTACCTCTGAAGCAAGTTTTTCTATATATCTTAGTAAGATTTTCATCAGTTGGTTTAGTGCCTTCAAAGTAATAATAAAGATAAGGATAAGTTTTAAGACCAAATAATGGTTCCAGTCCAAATGTAACTGTAAAAAGAACTTGCAGTTTCGATATCCAAATCTTCGTTATCTAAAAAAATGGACATCAAATAATTCATTTATATAGTTATTATCCTGACATATATTAAAACCAACTTCTGTATAAACATTTTCAATTTTAAAAATTATTTTTTTAATAGAGTTTTCAAACTTAAATCCATTTAATCCAATCAAGATTTTTTTATAAAAATCCATTACCTTAATTCTCTCTTTCAAATTTCTGAAACAATTAATCGACAGCATTTTTTTATAGTATAAAAAAATTAGATTCTTCCCTATTATCAAAAAGCTATCTTTCGCTTGTCCTCCATTGCTGTTTTCTCTGGTCCATTCGGGATTGCTATAATAGCGCACGAAGAAATGAAGATCCCCGCCCGCTTCGTCCATTTTATCTTTAATGCTGACTTACGGTGAGGCTTTCTGGCACCTCGAAAGTCATCTCATGACTGTATACATCATCTCCAGCACAAACCGAATTGCGATCGACGATAATTTTCATCTGGCCACTTCCTTAGAAACTATTTGTAATGATTATACCATATTCCTGTTGGATTCATGAGTTCTAAAATAAAACAAAAGCAACGGAAGTAATATCCGTTGCTTTTGATCCTTTAAGAAAAAATAATCATGTTTTCTAAATTTTAGATAATACAGTTGGTACTGTTAGATAAAAGGTAGCTGTCAGAGTTGACTCCCCTTGGTTTACAAAAATCTCAATTGAATTTTTGTCTAAGAAGACCTCAAGTTCTTTAGCCTCTATCGTTACGTATCGTCTACTTGTATCCTGTTCTTCTTCCCCAACAATTTTTTGAGCAAGAGTACTACGGTCAATATATACCTGTTGTGCTGTACTATCATATCCAAACTCAAGATAGTCAGTTTCATTTCCTATGCGGTACTGACAGTCGCCTTCAATTTGAATTTGATACTGTCCATGCGGTATAGGTGTTTGAATGAGCTTACCATCCTTCAAGTGAAGAATTCTTGGTAATGTCATCGCACCTGCCCACTGATGTTGTTGAACATGAGAGTGAATCGTACGTCCCCATGTCTGCATCCAAGCAATCATAATACGACGTCCCTCATCATCTACTAATGTTTGTGGAGCATAGAAGTCTTGACCGTGATCTATCTCTTCTACAGTTTCAGGAATAAATTTCTTTTCTTCCCAATCGACTCTACCTGAAAGAAAAACAGATGAATTAATATTATGGAACGAATCTCCGTCGCGTTTATAGCGCATTGGAGAAACGATTAAACAATCTTTTCCATCTAACTCAAAGTAATCAGGACATTCCCACATAAATCCTTGATGCTCTTCTCCTTTTAAGAAGATAGACTCAAATTTCCAATCGACTAAGTTGTCTGAACCAAATAGCACCACACAACCGACATTGTCTTTATGCTTACTAGCTACTACGGAATAGTAGCGTCCATCTTTCTCAAAGAGTTTTGGGTCCCGGAATTCCGATACAATCAATTCTTCTGGTAAATCGGCACCCGTCAGCACCGGATTTTCTGAAATCTTTGTAAAATGAATCCCGTCATCCGAATAGGCTATATTTTGTAATTGTCGAATACTTCCCTCTTCATCAATATGTCCTGTGTACATAATCCAGAGGCGATCATCTTTTACAATCGCTGAACCAGAGAAACATCCACTTCGATCATAGTCTTGATCAGGAGCAAGTGCTACAGGCAAATGCTCCCAATGAATCAAGTCCTTACTCTTTGCATGTCCCCAGTGCATTGGACCCCAGGCACTATCGTATGGATAGAATTGATAAAAGAGATGATATTCTCCTCTAAAATAAACGAATCCATTTGGATCATTAATCCATCCTATTTCAGCGGTAAAATGCTCTTCTGGCTTGTACTGAGTATTTACTAAATGCTTATTTTTTTCTCAATGAAAAGATTCGCGTCTTCTACAGTATACTTTTTACCACTCATATTTAACCTCTACTTTTTTTATTTGCTTGATATTGATCGTAATATTTTTGTTTGATTGTTAAGTATTCAGAAAGCCCATATTTTTTTCAAGTTCTTGTTTATAAGCATCCCACTCTTGATCAATATTTCCGTTAACAATCCATTCAGAACGTTTGCGGTAGATGTAATCTTTCATATCTGCTTCGATGTGAGCAAGTTTATCTAAGTCTTCTTGTGTCATGAATACACGTGGATAAATGTTGTCGTTGCTCATATAAGGAACATAGTACTCTTTGATTAAGTCTAAACGCCATTTAGCATCGTCTGGCATTGTAGTCACTTTTCCATAGTAAGAATCTAGGATTGCAAGAGGTCCACCAACTTCTGTTTTTTGACGAAGTTCAGCAGGAGCAGTTCCATTTAATGGTAAGTGTTTTAAGCTGTTTGTTGCTTGGTCAAATTCAAAGATATTTTGTTGGTTCGGATCCCCGTAAGTTCCCCAGTTGTTTTGTACAGATTGAAGTGGTGCATATTGTGCATCAATCCATTTAGCAGTTAACTCAAGGTTTTTGTTTGCACTAGTAATAACCATTTTATCGCGGTTGAATCCCATACCGTTTGTACGAGTAACATGTTTCTTACCACTTGGTCCAGCAAGAACTGGTAATACATCATAACTATCGTTGCTACCAGTTACATTGCTTTTATCCCATGTAAAGTAAACACCAAATTTTTGGTCATGTCCTTTAGCAATATAACTATTCCAATCATTTTCGAAAGCTTCTTTATCGATTAAGCCTTTTTCTTGTAATGTACGGATGAATTTAACGGCTTCTTTGTAATCATCATTATCAGCTGTAAAGTCAATTTTTCCGTCATTTCCAACAACGATATGATCATCGTTATCCCCTACACCGAATGCTCCAAACAACATTTTGAAGTCTTCGTTTCCGTTTCCGTTGATGAATGCGAATGGAATTTCATCAGCTTCACCGTTTCCGTTAGGGTCTCCGTTTTTAAAGGCTTCTAACACAGCAATTAATTCATCAGTAGTTTCTGGCATTTTTAGATTAAGTTTCTTCAACCAATCTTTATTAATCCATGCCATGTCATTTACACTGTGGATAGACTCTTTACCCTCTCCTAATTCTTCAATCCATGGGAAAGCATAGATATGTCCGTCAGGAGCTGTCATTAATGATTTGTACTCTGGTCTTTCTTCTAGAATTTTTCTTAAGGTTTGGCATGTATTTGTCGATTAAATCTTCAACAGGGATAATCACACCTTTCTTAGCCCAGTTCATCAATTCAACATCTGATGCACCATCATTATGAATAGCATCTGGAAGGTCTCCACTTGAGATATCTAAGTTTCTCTTTTCACCAAAATCAGATTGGTAGTTTGTCCACTCGATATGAACACCCGTTTCTTTTTTTCCAAACGTTGTAAAAATTAGTTTATCATTTGGATCTTTTGGTGCTAATGGTGAACTTGCTGTCATAAATTTCAATGTCTTAGTTTCCTTTAGAGGGAAAGACACATCTTGCAATTTATAATCTGGACTTGAGGCCTTATTGCTTGAGCCACAAGCTGCAAGGACAGTTAAACTAGCTGTCAAAACAAGTGCTGATTTGGTAAATCTATTGAATTTCATAATAAAACTCCTTTAATAATTTATTTTTTTATATTTATTAACCTTTAAGTGAGCCGGCCATAATACCTTTGTCAAAGTATTTTTGGAAGAATGGATACATAACGATTAATGGCAAGCTTGAGATAACAATCGTTGCGTATTTAATTAATTCTGCTAATCGCTTCATTTCATTTAAAGCAGCTTGTGCACCAATCATATCTTGGCCAGGCTGACTTTGAATCAGGATTTTACGAAGAACTAGTTGTAACGGTTCTAAGTTTGGATCCTTGATATAAATCATTGCATCGAAGTATGAATTCCATTGACCAACAAATGCGTATAAGAAAAGTACAAACATAATTGGTTTTGCTAATGGAAGCATAATTTTGAAGAAAATCTGTATATCATTTGCTCCATCAATTACGGCTGCTTCCTCTAACTCTTCTGGTAATCCTTGGAAATACGCACGAGCAAGAATAATGTTCCATACATTCACCGCACCAGGTACGATGATTGCCCAAGGTGTATTCAACATTCCTAAGTCTTTAACTAATAAGTACGTTGGAACTAATCCACCACCGAAAAACATTGTGACAATTAAGAAATAGTTAATCCATTTACGCCCTACTAAATTTCTCTTAGAAAGAGGATATGCTGTAAATACAGAAAGAAGAACCGTTAAAGTTGCAAATCCAAATGAGTATAATAGAGAGTTCAGAAACCCTCTTAAAATGGACTGGTCACTAAAAACTCGTTTATACCCTTCTACTGTCCAGTCTTCAGGGTTAAAACTAATCCCTCTAGTCGCTAAGACCTTTGGATCCATAAATGACGCTACAATAATATAAATCATTGGAACCAAGGTGATTAAAACAATAAAAGCAATGATAATCTTATTTAATACTAAAATTCGTCTATCAAATTGCGTATCCATATATGATTTTTTCATATCTTTCACCTAAATCCCTTCACCATTATTCATACGTTTACAATTTGATTTACTGAGATTAGTAAAACTACATTAATAACTGCATTGAATAAACCTACAGCAGTTGAGTATGAGTAATCTCCCGACACAAGACCAATCTTATATACATAAGTTGAAATGATTTCAGATGTCGGTAAGTTAAGAGATGTTTGCATCAAGAATGCTTTCTCATAACCAACGTTCATAATTCCACCTGCAGCTAAAATGAATTGAATGACCATGATTGGTTTTCAACGCTGGGATGTCGATATGCCAAATTCGTTGGAAAATATTCGCACCATCTAATCGAGCAGCTTCAATTAATGATGGATCTACATTCACCAATGTGGCTGTATATAGAGTAGAAGCCCACCCCATCCCTTGCCAGATACCACTTAGAATATAGAGTGGTCGGAAGAAATCAGGATTTGTTAGAAAAATCGATTTTTAATTCCAAACATCGAAAGGAAACCATTGATTGGACCTCCAACTGAGAAGAAGAGGAAAAATCATCCCGACGATAACTACAACTGAGATAAAGTTTGGCGCATATAAAATCAACTGAATGCGTTTCTTAGCTTTATCACTTAACAATTGGTTTAGCATAATTGCAAGTATGATTGGTGGCAAGAATCCAAGCAACAAGCCATAAATACTCAATTTTAGAGTGTTCGTTAATAAAATTCCAAAGTTTGGAGAAGATAAGAATTTAGTGAATTCCTCGAATCCAATCCATTCACTTCCTAAAAATACCTTTTTAAAAGGATTGTAATCTTTAAAAGCTATTAAAACGCCATACATAGGAATGTACTTAAAGATGAATGTTAATACCAATCCAGGAACTGTCATTAATAACAAAAGTTTTTGCTTCTTAATCCGTTCCCATAAGGTCACTTGTTTTTCTGTTTTAATCATAACAATCTCCTTTTTTTGAAACGTTTCAATTCTTGCCTAGAAAAAGGAGCGCTATGCGCCACTTCTCTTTATTTGAAACGTTTCAATTTTAAATCAAAAAAATAATTATTTTTTTAAATTTGAGTTCATTCTAACAGTGTTAGCGTTTTTCTGTCAATACATTTAGTTGTATTTCCTTCGATAAATGTTATCGGTAACATTGTCTGCATATTAACAGATTTTCCATCAATAATATCAAATAAGATTCGAACAGCTTCCCTAGCCATTTCCTCTAAAGGTTGGGCAATCGTTGACAATAAATAATCTGTATTCCCTGCCATCTTAATACCGTCATAACCAATAATTTGAACATCTTCAGGAATCTTCTTTCCCTTAGCTTGTAAGATTTTGATGACATCTAGGGCAAATAAGTCATTAATTGTAAAAATTCCATCCACATCAGGATTCTCCGATAAAAATTTCTCCAATTTACCATTATAGTCCTCTTCTGTCTCATCTAAGTCAAAGACACTGAAAGGATACTGATGTTCACGGACATAGTTTTCAAATGCAATTCTACGACGTTTTGTTTCATTAATGGTCGTATTATGTCCCCCAACGAAAGCTAAATGCTTACACCCTCTTCGAATGAGTTGTTTCGCAGCTTCACGCCCCCCTGCTTCATTATCTGAAGATACACAAGCAATCTCAATATTCGAATACATACGGTCAATACTCACAAACGGAATTCCTGAAGTTAAGTAGTTTTCGATTGGACTATAAGTAATCGCCACTACCCCGTCTACTTTATTATGACGCAACATATCAAGATAATCTTGTTCTCTATCTGTCCCATTGATTGAGCATAAAAGTAGCTTGTTTTGTCTTTTATATACTTCATTTTCCACATGCATCGCAAACTCCGAAAAGAACGGATGCCAAATACTAGGTACAATCAATGCAATCGTTTCTGTACGATTTTTCTTCATTCCTCTAGCGTAGAAATCTGGAATATAATTTAAAGTTTTAATCGCTTGTTCAACTTTTTTTAGCGTTACTTCCTTAATTCCACTTTCCTTATTAATAACACGAGAAACTGTACCAACACTAACGCCAGCCTCAATGGCAACATCTTTCATCGTAATGGATTTCTTTTGTTCTGACATATTTCTCCTCCTTTTTTTCTCTATAGTATCACGGAATTATATTTTTTTACAAACTCTTTTTTTCATACATTATTCTAAAAACGCTCTATAACATTCAATATCCATCTGTTCTTAACTATCGCATTAATCTGAGTTTCTCTCTATGATTTCGTCCTTGTAGCCACATCCGTTCATTTTTTCTCAACAAAAAAGCACCCTGTAAATACAGAGTGCTGAGATCTTGTAAGTAATTCTTGTAACGTATTAACGTTTAGAGGCTTGCTTTGTTCATTTATGAACCGTTATCAGAAAAACAACCAGAAAGAAAAAAACCTATTCAGTTCATCGTCCTCAATCCTTGTCTGCTTCATTTTTCTTTTTGCGCGATCGTTTTGTAAATCTTTTTCAGAGAGTTTTTGTTCGATATACTTGTCAATGTTTTCGTAAAATTCCTTAATCGTCTCACTATCTAATTTTGCCGAATTGTTGAATTGCTTGACTTTCAATTGAACAGATTGAATACCGTAAGAGGCTTGTTTTTGGCGAATGGTTTCTAATTCTTCTTCTGAAATCGGATTTCCAACAACCGTCAAGACCAATTCATTATTACTTGACTTGTAGACTTGATTAATGACCGTATGATTGGCGAACTCATTTCCTACAAACTGTTTGATCCCTTCTTTTCGCGCTTGATCCATCGTCAGAGTGACTGCTGAATAGCTGGCTGGAAGGACCAATAATACAATCAAGGATATCAACCCAATTCTCATTTTAATGCTTAGCTCATTAAATGAACTTAAGGGAGATTTTCTCATCATAATTCTTGTTCCAACAATGTTGATTAGCATGATAAAGACACAGTTGATCAAGAAAAGATAAAGAGCCCCAAATAAAAATCGTACATTTCCATTAGCTAAACCATAGCCTGCAGTGCAGATAGGTGGCATCAGGGCTGTTGCGATGGCTACTCCTGGTACGATATTGTTTGCTTCTTTTTTCCTTGAACCAATGAAACCCGCTATCCCACCAGCAATAGCAATGAGAACATCCCAAATGGTTGGAGAGGTTCGTGCAATCAACTCGCTACTTGCATAAGATAAGGGAGACATCCAGAAATACAAAGTCGAGACAAGCAAACTGACCAATACTTGAGTAAATAAAACCACTAAAGATTGTTTGATTAAACGGGTATCAAAAAAATAGCTAAACCAACACCCAGTCCAACAATCGGTGTCATAATAGGGAAATCAGCATGGCTCCAATAACGACAGCTGTTGAATTCATATTTAGGCCTATAGAAGCAATAAAAAAATCGCACACATCAAAATCATTGTATCTCTTAATCGAACATGAAGATCATCATATAATTTCTCTCAGTATTCACGTATTGAATAGTTCCCAGTCATTGTTTACTCCTTTTTATTTCATATAATTTTTGTTTCTGCATGAATGATGGTAGAGAGACTTATGTCCAATTTGACATATTTTTTTATTCCCATTTGTAATTCTTTTGAACATTGTCTTTGAAATATCTATCAATTCATCCTTGACATTATAAAAAAATTTTACCGTCTTTCTCTGATGAAATCAATTAATTCAAAAGATAGAGAGCTGTAAGTTGCTAAAAGCAACAACACCCACTGGCTAGGCTTTCGCCGTCGCATCCTTATCCGTACGTCACTTCGTTCCTACGGCTACGGAAATTGACCTCAATTCTCTACAAAGAAAAAGCTCCCCAATAAATGGGATGCTTTGAATAAGTCTTCGCAATAGAACGATATTAACGTTTATTGACTACTCCTTCGTCGTACGCATCCACATTCGTAAGTCGCTTTGATCCAACATCCCCTGGCTAGGACTCCGTCCGTCGCATCCATATCCGTACGTCACTTCGTTCCTAAGGCTATGTAAAATTGAGACCGCCAATTCTCAACAAAAAAAGCACTCTGTAAAAACAGAGTGCTGAGATCTTGTAACAAATTCCAACAACGAATTAACGTTTTGAGGCTAGGTCTTCGATCTTTGCAGCCACATCCGTAAGTCGCTATGCTCCAACGGCTCCTAGCTAGGGCTCCGCCCTTCGCATCCTTATCCGTACGTCACTTCGTTCCTACGGCTACGGAAATTGACCTCAATTCTCTACAAAGAAAAAGCACCCCAATAAATGGGATGCTTTGAATAAGTCTTCGCAATAGAACGATATTAACGTTTAGAGAATTGAGAAGCTTTACGAGCTTTCTTAAGACCTGGTTTTTTTACGTTCTTTCA
>BNJV01003127.1_pt1 | contig 57184 bp, 48 predicted proteins | sample 8540591 | NCBI WGS metagenome assembly BNJV01 (sample SAMD00202457, study PRJDB9452) | human saliva metagenome | host: Homo sapiens | reverse complement strand
GTATAGGTATATGGTGTGCCGTATGGTGGAGAAATACATACTTTAAATCCTTTTAGGGAAAAAAATTATGAAAAAAAGCTATTTTAAGTTGAATTATATTTATAAGGGATATTTATTTATTAAGTGATGTGAAGAGTATTAAAATGTGAGGGAATATATGAATAGATTTTTATAAAACTGCTTTTTAATATGCTATTAGTTTTCCTATTAAGCCTTGTTATAGGTATTATTGCTTTTATTTAGTACATATCAAATTCCTACAGAGTCAATAAAAATATCATATTCAGCAGAGTCAGTCTATTTATGAGAAAGAAGGATTATATCCTCATGTTCTAGCAATTAATAAAAAAAGCTTTGAGTTAGATAATTTTACTGACATTATTATGCTACGAAATGCAGTTTATCCTAAAGATAATAATGGTATGTGGAATGCAATGTTAATTCCCAAATATTCTTATGAGGGGAATCAAATTGACATTTTAATAAAAAAACTATTAATGGTACACCTAATCCAACTATTGAAATGTATGCTAGATACTGGCATGGTTATCTCGTGTTTTTTTAAAACCATTACTATATATCACTAATGTACAGAATATTAGAGTTATAAATAGTTTTATGCAGATTATATTAACTATTTTCACTATTATATTATTATGGAAGAGATTAGGTAAGGGATATGCTATTTCTTATCTTTGTATGTATGGTGCATTAAATCCTATTGCACTTAGTATGTCATTTCAATATTCAACTATGTATTATATTATGTCTATTTCTTCTATAATGTTACTTTATGGATGGTCATATTGGCGAGAGGGATATAGATATATTTATTTATTTTTCTTATCTGGTATTGCAACCGCTTATTGTGACTTATTAACGTATCCAATGGTTTCTTTAGGAGTACCATTGATTATATTTACTTGTTTACAATATTATGATGGAATTGTATGCTCCATAAAAAAATGGGCATACAGCTTATTGCCTTAATCGTTATTTGGGGAATAGGATATAGTGCGATGTATATTGGTAAGTGGATTACAGCTGAATTGATAACAGGATATGATGTTATTGATAATGCACAAAAACAATTAGGTCATCGTATGTCACATGTTGGAAGTGACAATTTGTCTTCTGCTAAACAAATTACATTAATAAGTACTATTTTTTTATTAATTTGAGAGCATTACTAGGAAATTATTTTATGATTCCAGTGTTAATTACTTTTATTGTAAGTATTGGTATAGGAGTATGGAGTTATACTTCTACAATAAAGCAGCATTTATATTCCGAACATCGATCATCATATCTAAAAATACTTACTTCTATTAGGATTAATTAGTTTATTACCATTTATGTGGTATATAGCATTTCAAAATCATTCATATATACATAATTTCTTTACATATCGTGAGTTAGTTATTTTTATATTTGGTATTGGGTGTCTAATTACAACTGCTCTAAATCGAAACTACTAATGATCATGGTGGATTGTAATTATTGAATATTAGTTTGGTTACACAATGAATAATTGTAAATAGGAGAATAAAAGATATGTTAAGAGATAATAAAATTGCGGTATTGATTCCTTGTTATAATGAGGCAATAACAATAGAAAAAGTTATTAAAGATTATCGTACAGCCTTACCTGATGCTGATATTTATGTATATGATAATAATTCAACAGATGAGACAGCCGTAATAGCAGAAAAGGCAGGAGCTATTGTTCGTTATGAGTATCGTCAAGGTAAAGGTAATGTTATTCGATCAATGTTTAGAGAGATAGAAGCTGATTGCTATCTTATGATTGATGGTGATGATACGTATCCAGCTGAGTCTGCACAAGCATTATGTAATTTGGTATTAAGTGGAAAAGCTGATATGGTAATTGGGGATAGATTATCATCTACATATTTCCAGGAAAATAAACGACCATTTCATAATTTAGGCAATGAATTAGTTCGAAATAGTATCAATTTATTATGGCATCCTTCTAAACCAATTTTAGATGTTATGACTGGATATCGTGCATTTAGTCCTATTTTTGTAAAAACATTCCCGATATTATCTGAAGGGTTTGAGATTGAAACTGAAATGACAATTCATGCATTAGATAAAAATCTTATGATTGAATCAATCCCAGTACAATATAAAGATAGACCTGATGGAAGTGAATCCAAATTAAATACTTATTCAGATGGTATGAAAGTATTATTAACGATCTTTAACTTGTATAGAGATTATAAGCCATTACGTTTCTTTTGGACTTATTACTATTTTATGTATTATTCTTTTCTATAATTTTATTTGTACCAGTTTTTTTGTAGAATATATTGAAACTGGATTTGTACCACGGTTCCCCACATTAATAACTAGTGCATTTATTATGTTAGTTGGCTTGCTATCATTTGTTTGTGGACTTATTTTTAGATACAAATGCTAAGAATAGTCGTAAAAAATATTGAAATTCAAATGAATCTAATTCATTTGTTGATGAATAAATAATGGATTTGATATGAAATCTTTACAATATCTTGAAATGATGAGATTTATCATTGTTGGTGCAATAACATTTGTTGTAGATTATGGCTTATTATATATATCTACTGAATATATAGGGCTTTACTATATGTATTCTACTGCTATTGCTTTTTATTGCAGCTGTAATATTTAATTATTGGCTATGTGTTATTTATGTCTTTAAAAATGTACAAAGACAGACATCAAAAACAGGCTATACTTTTTGTTGGCTCTAGTGTAGTTGGTCTTGGTCTTAATCAGATTTGTATGTGGTTTTTTTGTAGAAATATTTGGCATATATTATATGTTAGCTAAAATAATCTCCATAATTATCGTGATGGCTTGGAACTATATTATGAAACGTAAAGCTGTATTGGATAAATAGTTTTACATTGTGGAGTAGAAATGTCTAAATTAAAAATCTTTCTATAAGTATATATGTGAAAGTTTAATGCAAATAAAATCACATATTCTATGTAATGATAAAATAGACTACTGGGATAAGCTATATGATAAATATTATGAACGGTATAAAGTCTTAAGTGTTAAAGAGTTACGAAGATTACAAAGTATTAAGTCTGTTAATTATAATGTAAATTTATCATATCCATGGACAACTATTTTTTTATTAGTGCTATATTAGGCGCGGTTGTATCTAATATAATAGATATTGTTAAATTTTTTTATCTTCTGATATACCTGTAAATTTAGATCAATCAATAATTGATATAATAGCTTGGGGAGTTGTAATAGCAGTTATATTAATTCCATTATTAGGATATTCTTATTTATTTTTTTAAAAAAGAATATTTTCCATCAAAAAGAAATATATTTTATATGCTACTTATAGCTATTATTCTATTGGCTCAATTTGCTCAAGAGGAATCGTACGAATCCTTTATTAATAATGGTGTTGTATTATTGTTTTGTTTAGATGTATATATAGGAATAGTGACTGTATTAGATATACGAAAACAAAAAGTAGGGATTGAATGTGCTGTTATTAAGGATCTACTTTTAGAGAGAGAAGAAAAATAATAAAAAAATAGAACATAGTAATTACACCTTAAAAAAATCAGTAATGATTTTTAAGGTGTTTTTGGATTGGTGGCTTATAGGACAAAAAAAGTGTGTAAAAACATCAATTAACCCTTGTAATTACTGACTAAAATGAGGTTATATCTTCCTATATATAAACAAATATGGAGGAAGAGTTTATGCGACAAATAAAATGTCCTGATTGTAATGAAAAATGTATTAAACATGGTATTTTAAAATCTGGTTCTAAACGTTGGTTTTGCAAACATTGTAAGGTGGCATTTACCGTTAAAATTAATAATTTAAGTAAAGAGTTAAACCTATTCTTGAATTGGTTATTCAGTACCGATATTCAAGCTGATATGCCTGGTAAAGGTCGTACATTTAGGCGTAAAACCGCTAAATTTTGGTCCATATGGCCATTGCCACCAAAAGTGGAAGAAGTACATGATGTGGTATATCTTGATGGAATTTACTTATCTAGAAATTTATGTGTGTTGATTTGTTGCAATGATACTCATGTTCTAGGATGGTATATCTGCCGTTATGAGCATGCTAGAGCTTGGCAGTGCTTAATGGAACGGATTGTTGAACCTAAAGTCGTTGTGTCTGATGGCGCTAATGGTTTACCTAAAGCATTACGAAAAGTTTGGCCTCATAGTAGCCACCAAAGATGCCTATTTCATATTTTTTGTCAGGTTAGACGATATACGACAAGTAGACCTAAAACGTTAGCTGGGAAGGACCTTTATAGTCTTGCCAAAGCTTTATTTAATGTGAAAACAGTGGATCAAGCCTTTATATGGATTAATGAGCTTTCAGCGTGGCGCCTGATTAGGCAACAAACTTTATTTACATTTTTGGAATGCATTGATATTACAGTACCTACAACAAATAATCGTATTGAAGGTGGAGTAAATGCTTAAATAAGAAGTATGTTACGGGTTCATAGGGGACTTTCATTTGAAAGAAGACTAAAAGCGGTCTATTGGTGGTGCTATATGCACTCACCAAGACCGCTTTCTATTTCAGATATATTAAATTGTATGCCTACAGATGAATCGATTGCTGCTATCTACAAACGGTTATCTGATTATTGCCAAATAGATCGTTCAATCCCTCAATGGGGTGATGCTCCTGTTTGGAATGAGCTACATATGTCTACAGATTTTCCAACTTATAGGGATTAGTCACACACACTTTTTGTCCTATAACCCCCAAAAGAATGAGGCATCGACTATAATCGGTGTCTCATTTTTATCGTCTAGTTGCCAACCCATTTTCAGATGAGATATTAATAGGTCGAGGTATTACCTCTAGAATTAATATATTCCCTCGTGCTATATTACATATGAGTAGTATTTTTACGTTCATATGTATAAGGAGATACTCTATGTTTAACTTTAATAGTGAGTTATTATTACGTTTACAGAAACAATTTGTATCCGAACATGAATCTGATTTCAAATCTATTGAGGATTTGTTAGAAGCATTTATGACTCAATATAATCGTGGTGATTTTAATAATACGATAGAAATGAAATTACGTGATTTATATGAGGCTGCAGAAGAGGCTGATACGAATGAGAAATCAAGGAAGTTATACAATGAAATCCTTGTATTATGTCCTGATGAAGTAGATGCTAAACGAGAACTCATAGCCCTTGAGTTACATCCAAGCTTTCAAATTTATCAGTTGAAACAGCTAGTAGAATCGTTGAAAAAACCAAAGAAAATAGATTGGAATATAATAGAGACGCGTCCTTATATGCGTTGCCTCATCGACATGGGGATGATATATTTAGAATATAATATGTATAATGATGCGATTGCCTGCTTTACGCCAGTTTTTCACGGAGACAAGCAAGATCATTCGGGATTTCTTGTGTATATGATGGTTGCTTGTTGTGGCGCTGCCAACTGGGATCGCGGCCGCAAGGTATATCAGCGATATCTTGCATGTTGCGATGATATACAAAATGCATTTAATCAGGCTCCGGATATCATGTTGCCTATGCATATGCTGTATATTCTATTGGCTTTGCAGTGTGGTGAAAGCAAGATAGCCCATGATGTATTAGCAGATCTTGTTGATGAATATGAAGATATTGATTGGTTATTACAAGATGCAACGCGCTGGAACGATTTTGTAGAAGATCATTTAGAGGCTATTATGTATATGGTAGACCAAGTGAGCAATATAGATTCTGACCCACGAGAATTAATAAGCTTATATACTGCTATCTCATTTTTACCAACTCAATTAGTGGATTTTGAAAGTCCATTATGGCAGACTCTATATGATGCGTATGAACGTGTTACCGGTCGAACTGTTATAAAACGGTACTCTAATGATAGTTATATGGGAAAACGCGAGTCCGCTCATATGAGCCCCGTAGAGGTTGCTAAAGGTGGGGCTTTGCGTGGAAATCCGGTATATGACAATATACGGTTCGGTGCACAAATTACACTTTCACAAGCCGGCCTATACACAGTAGATGATTTTAAAACAATTACTAAACAAGAAGTATTGATGCTACCGGGCATTGGTAAAAAAACAGTGGAACAACTAGAGCATAATGGTGTTATATTTAAAGCCTAAGATATGACTTGAATTTAATAGCGATCCTAGGATAACGAAGGGCTATTTGTCTTTTTCATAATTAATATAATCCCTTTGATGAGTATCTTGGTACTGATCAAGGGGATTTTAAATTACTACAGGGTTGTACTAATTTTTGTCCTATAACCCTAAACTTCCAACTACTGTTAGGCATTGGCTTGTTTATTATTTTCTTGAAAGCCAAGATTACCTATCATCCGTGGATCAATACGATTGCTTCTACGACCTTCGGGATTTACTTATTGCACGATAATAAGCTGTTCCTTCACCATATGTGGGACAATATATTCAGTACTTATCAGTATTATGATTCTGCCTTATTACCAGTATATGCAATTCTTGTAGTGGCACTCATTTTCATAGTTGGCATGGTGGTAGACTATATGCGGTTAGCTTTCATAGAAAAACCTATTATGAAATGCATTACATTGTACATTGAAAGTAGCCAATCGTGGATGGAGAAGAAGGTGCCATTTTAATGTGAATTTCACCGTTTTTTTGGTATAATAAACAAGTATTCCAACGATAAAACGGAGGTAATTCTAATGCGTAAATTCTTATATATGTTAGCAGCTCTGCTCGTGTTGATCGGTATTAATACTCGTGACGTAGAAGCTCGGACCGATGTATATGCTACGACCTATAACGGCAATAGCTGGTATGTAGACCAAGACTCTGTAAAGAGAGTAGGGGATGTACTTAATTTTACAGTATATACGACATCTGGCCTTAGCTATAAGGTAACATCTAGCGATAATAACTATTACAATGCAGATGTATTCTACTATAACAATAAACTCGTTTCAGACAACGGCCAATCCGTTTGGAAATCCCCAGGCATGATGGCGGCTATGCGCGTAGCACGTAGATAAAGATAAAAATAAAAAGATAAGAGGCAGTGACTCAGTCTCTGCCTCTTGGTTTATAATACAACATATTAGTATTGTTTATCTGTATTTGACGATATATGATATAAACCCTATAATATAAACAGATAGCCAAGCGAGTAGATCCGTCAGGCTCATCTCAAGAGTATAAATAATTGATGAAATGGCCTTTCAGTTACCTAATTATCCAGGGGATAACGAAGGGCTATTTGTCTTTTCCAAGACAAATAAGAGCCACAAGTGCACCAAAGGCAATGACAACTGTCATTGCCTCTATAATTATCATGATCAACTCATAATCACTCATAGACAACCCTCCCTTCATTAATGAAGAGAGGCCCAACCTCGCCGGCTATCCTAAGTCCATTAAATGACGAACATATAAGCGGATCAATAAGAATCTATTTATAGAAATATACAAAAATATATATACGTATACGTTAGCAGTAACTATAGTTACTGCTTTTTATATTGTTATATACAATATGTGGCAAAATTCCCTCATATTTACAAGGCTTTAATTATAAATTATAATTAAAAATATTTAATAATAGTTTATAGTATGTAGAGAGAGGGTTCTTATGAAACGCATGTGTAAAGCGAAATTATCCTTAGCAATTGCCCTGACGATTGCTAGCTCTGTAGGTCAGTATGCAATGGCAGGGAGTACATTAGTTACTTCACCTACTGGTGCATATATTACTGCAAATAATGGTGGGAAGTTTACGGCTGGTGAAATGACAAACTACGTATCTACGATTGAGGCAGATACTGGTAGTACAGTCACTATTGATAAAGCAGTGGCTAATGTTGGCTATAATGATAAAGCCTTTTATTAGCAGTAAAGGTGGCAGTACTGTTACTCTTAAGGAAGGCGTTTATGATGTTCATACTGTGAGCACTCCTATTGCGGTGGCTCAAGGTGGTACTGTTAATATTGGCGTAGACGGCAACAAAGGTAATTTTATCGGTAACGACTTATCTTTAGTTGGTGATGTTATCGTTAAAAGCGACCCAAATCACGCGTCTGAGATCAATATTGGAATCATTGGTAAAGAATCTCTTTGGGACGGTTTAGCCTTTAATTTAGCAGATAAAGATGCAAAGCATCCAAGTCATATCAATGTATTCCTTGGTGATTATGGTTCTTGGGAGCTTTTTTATCAAGGTGGCTTGCATGAAGGTAAATTAGATGGTGGTACGCAACCTAGCCATGTACATCGACTTGTAGGTTCTAATAACCGCAACTATGCAAACATGGTAACCCAAAGTGAGCATAATAAACTCTATGTAGATAAGCTTGAAGGTCATGTAAACTTTATCTATGACCCTAATGATGAAGGTGGAGATACTGAGGATCCAAGCTATCAACCACCAACTAAACCTATAATGGTGTGACTCCAGATTCTTTCTGGGGTGGGGATATTCATATTACAAGTGCGGCTCCTGGTGCAGCAGCTCATGTATATACGACTCAAAAAGGTCTAGACATGTCTTCCGAAGAGAATGTAAATAAGATCTTAGATAATTTGGCACATAAGATGTATTATGACAACTATGTAAATGGTGAAAGAAACCTTCAAGGCACAGTAGCTATTGCATCTGATGGTTCTGAATCTGGTCGTTTTACAGTCATCACTTCTGGACATGCTAAAGAAGGCGACATTACTTGGCAAGCAGATAAAGATGGTCAAGGTAAATACGTATATGGTGAAAATAAACCGGCTCCTAAACCAGAGGTAAAACCGGCTCCTAAACCAGAGGTAAAACCGACTCCAAAACCTGAGCCTAAGCCTCAACCTAAGCCAACTCCAAAACCAGAAGTAAAACCAGAGCCAGTTCCGGCTCCAAAACCTGAGGTAAAACCAACACCAGCACCGGCTCCAGCACCAAAACCAGAGGTGAAACCTACACCTCAACCAACTCCAAAACCTGAGAACAACGGTCATATTCATGTTGTGGTAGGTGATTTTGATACACCTCATATGCGCGGTGCCCGTTCTGCTATCATGAGCAATATCAACGGTTGGAGAACATTAACAGATAATATGTATCGTCCACGCGTATTGCAACAAGGCGAACCAACAGGCATTTGGGCTCGCGTTGGGGGCGGTAAATATAGCTATACCGCAAAAGGTATCGACACAGATACAACATATACACGTATTCAAGGCGGTTACGATGCTAAAACTGGTAGCGGCTGGACTGTAGGTGGTCAAGTATCCTACCTTCGTGGCAACGATGACTACGTATTCAATGGCACTGGTAAGGAAAAAGCCTTTGCTGTAGGTGCGTACGGTGTGAAAGATCTTGGTAAAGACCAATACATTCACCTTGAATCCCAAGTAGGTCGCGTTTCTAATGCTTTCACAGCTCGCAATGAAATTGGTGAAAGCATTTCTGGTGATGCTAAAGCGAATGCCTATACAATTGGCGCGCGCTATGGTAAACTGTGAAATTCCAAAATGGCACGTATATCGAGCCACAAGCACAATTGAGCTACACTCACTTCGGTGGGGATAGCTTTGATGCGGGTCGTATGCATGTCAACGAATCTGGTGTGAGCAGCACAGCAGGGGGACTTGGCCTTGAAATCGGTAAAACATTCGGTGCAGGCAACATCTATACTCGCGTTGGTGTAAACCATGCCTTCTCTGGCACTGTAAATACAGCGTACACAACTGGCAATACTACAAAATATACAAAACAAGACCTTAAAGGTACTTGGACGGATTTAGCATTCGGTGGTCGTTATGGCTTCAATGCTAATAACAGCATCTTTGCTGACCTTAGCACAGGTCTATCTGGCGACTATAAAGCAGGCTGGTCTGTAAATGCTGGATTTACACATAAATTCTAATATACTGGTTACCATATAAATGTATATGGTAATAATAGAATAAAAAGAAGCCCCATATATTCGATATAACTATCTAATACATGGGGCTTCAATAACTGGATAACTGAAAGGCCATTTCATCAATTAACTATAGTTTTGAGATGAGCCCGACGGTTCTACTCGCTTGGCTATCTGTTTATATTATAGGGTTTATATCATATATCGTCAAATACGGATAAACAAGTTTATATTAAACAACTTTATATGGCTATTATTTACCATGAGGCAGCGAGTCAATCGTTGCCTCTTTTTGGTATATTTTTATCTAATACATATCAAAAACTTAATTATTTCTAAAAATAAATGAGTATAATTCATTTACAATTCACTAAAAAAATGATGTAATATTTTAAATATATTTTAAAAGTGTTAGAAAAAAGTTTCTTTATTATGAGAGTGTATATCTGTCTTTTACCGTATATAAAGGCTAATAAATCAACTCATAGATATATGTTTCAGTATGAAGGAGCTTTTACAAATGTGATTGTATTGTATGTGAAATATTGATTGAGGTGTAAGAGGATGAGATGTAGAAATAAGATTTTATTGTCTGCTGTTATGATGACCTTATTGTCATCTACGCTGGCTATGCCTAGTACATGGGCTGCAGCAGGTATTAATTCTGATGGACGTATTTTTGCAACTACTGCAGATAGTAAATTTGAAAGTACAGGTAATACGACTGCGAATGGTGTAGTCGCATCTGATGGTGGTCAAGTTACAATTGGCTCTTTGGACACTCCTGATGCATCTCAATTGCCTAAACGCTATCGTCAACCAGCTTTCATTACAGGCATGCTAAATAACAGTTCCATCCAAGTGGATGGCGGTGTTATGGACGTGACTACTGCGCCATGGAAGTCTCCATATCCACTGGCATTTGCCTATAATAGTAAAATTAATCTTGGTGTCGATGATGCGGGTACCGTAAAGCACAAGGTATTTAATATGCAAGGCGATGTGCTTGTATCTGATAAAATGATGCCTCCTCACCAACAACAGCAACCATCTGTTATCAATATTGGCCTAGGCCGTGCGCATAATAGCCCTAACCAATTTTCTGGTAAGGCTGTGAACACCTTAGAGGATAAGGGTGGCGAAATCAACATGACCTTTGATGGTGGCATGTGGAGCCATGATTACATGGGCGGCTTGGAATCTTTCAAAATTGATGGTAAAACGGAACGCAGTAGTATTAATAACCTCACAGGTACTCGTACGCGTGAAGGTTTCAGCCGTATTGCGCAAGATTCTCGCAGCGACATTCATGTAAATAAATTGGACGGCCATATCAACGTTATTTATGACATGAGTGATAGCACGGGTTTGAACTTCGCTAAACAAGGCTCCAAGAAAAATGGTCTTGATCCGGCTGATATCGAGGGTGGTAACTTCATCGTGAAATCCGCTGCGACTGGCTCTGGTGTGCATGGCTATGTAACAGGTGATCACCTTGATACTTCCTCTGAAAGTAATGTAAACAAGATTTTAGATAACTTGGCCCACAAATTCTACTATGAGAACTATGTAAAGGGTGAAAGAAACCTTTCTGGTACAGTATCTATTGCTTCTAAAGGTATCGTGTCTAGCTACAAAAAAGCGTTGACTACAGACCAAAAAGAAGGGGATATTACTTGGAAAGACGGTAATGGTCAAGGCTCCTATGTGGTGCCAGAACCAAAACCTACACCAACTCCAGAGCCAAAACCAGTTACACCAGTAACTCCGGATCCAAAACCAGTTACGCCAGTAACTCCAGATCCAAAACCAGTTACACCAGTAACTCCAGATCCAAAACCAGTTACGCCTGTAACTCCAGATCCAAAACCAGTTACGCCAGTAACTCCGGACCCTAAGCCAGTTACACCAGTAACTCCAGATCCTAAACCAGTTACACCGGTAACTCCAGATCCAAAACCAGTTACGCCAGTGACTCCGGATCCAAAACCAGTTACACCAGTAACTCCGGATCCAAAACCAGTTACACCTGTAACACCAGCACTAAACCAGTAAATCCTAATCCTGTTATTCGCGGTGCTTATGATACACCTCATATGCGTGGTATTCGTTCCGCTGTAGTAGGAAATATCAACGCTTGGCGTACATTAGCTGACGATATGTATCGTCCTCGTGTATTGCAACAAGGTGAACCAACTGGTATTTGGGCTCGCATCGGTGGCGGTAAATACAGCTACTCTGGCAGCGGTATCGACACAGCTACAGATTATACACGCATCCAAGGCGGTTATGATGCTAAAATCAGCCGTGGTTGGACTGTAGGTGGTCAAGTATCCTACCTTCGCGGTTCTGAAGACTATGTATTCGATGGTTCTGGCAAGGTTAAATCCTTCTCCGTTGGTGCCTATGGTTTGAAAGACCTTGGTAAGGATCAATATGTACATGTAGAAACGCAAGTAGGTCGTGTATCTAATGACTTCACAGCGCGTAATGAAATTGGTGACCCTATGTCTGGCGATGCAAAATCCAATGCGTATAGCATCGGTGTTCGCTATGGCAAAACATTGAAATACGCTAATGGTTTCTATGTAGAACCACAAGCACAATTGAACTTCACACACTTCGGTGGTCGTAACTTCAATGTAGGCAATGTATCTGTTAACCAATCTGGTGTGAATAGCACTTCTGGTAAGCTTGGCCTTGAATTGGGCAAACAATTCGGTAGTGGCAATATCTATACACGCTTTGCTGCAGGTCATGCTTTCACAGGCAATGTAAACTGCATTCGCTAGTGGTAGTGTTGTAAAATTAACAGAACAAGATCTTAAAGGCACTTGGACTGAACTTGCCTTCGGCGGCCGTTATGGTTTCAATAGCAACAATAGCGTATTTGCTGACGTTGCTACAGGTTTGTCTGGTGACCTCCAAGCAGACTGGGGCGTAAACGCTGGTTTCACGCACAAATTCTAATATAGTATATAAAGGTATATTGATATCTAAGGATGTTAGATAAAAGTATATAAATATATATACAAATATATGTCCAGATAAAAGAATAGTAAAAAGACCCATGTATTGGAAAAATACCTAATACATGGGTCTTTTTTTATTGGTTAAAGAGAGTTTTGATCTAGTAGTAATATTTATTTATATAAATCATAGAGTACGTTTATATATAACATCAGTAATCATAAGAGTTATTAATTTATATAGTGGCTTAATATATACCATAATACAAGGTATTATAGGGTTTAACGGCATTTCCCTATAAATATTTCTTATTAATAAACCGAAATTGATAATTTTAAATTGTAAAAATTTTTTTTCCACTAAGATATGAATAAATGTTTGGTTGATTATAAAAAAATGCATAAAAAAATATGGTAATTATTATATAGTCTATAGAAAAAAATAAGGAGCAAATAAGAATAATTTACATTAAAAAAAGCGTTATTTATGGATAACGCTTTTTTTATGCGGTGTAAAGTGTACATAATTTACATTATTTTTATAAACTAAGCAAAGATGAATATAAAATGAATTTTTTTATTTACCATATAGAAATATTTTGATATTATTAGGACAATCAACAATGATGAAGTTTTAGTGAAATTATTGTGAGAAATGAACTTATCTGTGTGTATTGTAAGCTAGAGGGAAGATTATGAATCGAATTTACAATGTAATTTGGAGCAAGACAAAGAAGTGTTATGTAGTAGTTTCTGAGATCGTGAAAAGCGGTGGTGGTAAGGTTAAATCCTTGCATACAGACAAAACACATGCTCGTATGGGTGCTGTTATGGCTGTAACAGCATTGTTAGTTGGATCTAATGTAATGGCCGTATATGCAGCAGAAGATACAACAAAAGCCATGATTATTAATGAATTTTATGGTGCGTATGTAATTGGTAAGGAACAATCTTCTATTGGTAGTTCATTATACAATTATGAAAATCCAGGGAATATGAGACCATTGGATAACACACAAACTACCCAAAATGGTTACCCTTTATATACTAGTAATAGATTAAATGGCATTCAGATTGGTCGTTACTCTAGTATCAAAGATGGTACGAGCAATATATATTCTGGTATGGCCATTGGGGATAATACAAGAGCAACAGGAGGGTTATCTATTGCATTAGGTAACTATGCGCAAGCTACAAATGCATCTTCCATGGCATTGGGTACGGCCACTTTGTCAAAAGGTTTTAACTCTTTAGCTATGATGCGTCAATCTGCTGCAACTGCAGATTTTTCTACGGCTATTGGTACTGCATCTTGGGCAGATGGTACGGGTAGCTTTGCTATGGGTTATTCTGCTACAGCAAAAGGAGACCAGTCTATTGCTATCGGTGCAGCAGAAACCCTTAAAATTCCTGGGGATCCAAATTATGCGAATACAACTCCAAGTGCTAAATATAATGCCGATGGTAATACAGTAACAGAAGGTGCCCGTTCTTTGGCCTTTGGTACAAAAGCACGTACAACTTTAGCTGCAAGTGATTCTATGGCATTTGGTTCTAATGCTAAAACTAAAGCAGCCAATGCGGTAGCGATGGGTAATTCCTCCCGTGCTACAGGCACAGACTCCTTTGCATTTGGTAATACATCTAGAGCAAGTGGTAGTAGTGCTATTGCCATGGGTAATACAGCATTAGCTGCTCAACAAAACTCCATTGCATTAGGTGGTCAAGCCAAGGCATTAGAGGCGAATGCTCTTGCCATCGGTGGTACTGCCGAAGCTAGTAAAGCTGGTACTATGGCAATTGGTACGGCAGCTAAAGCAAGTAGTAATAACTCCACAGCCATCGGTAATGGTGCAGAGGTTACAGGAGAAACTCCATGGCATTAGGTGCTGGTGCGAAGATTTCTTCCAATAACTCCATCGCTCTTGGTGCAGGCACAGAGTTCAATGATCCATTAGTAAATACATATGCTGCTTTCACCAACGAAATGAACCCTGCTGAAGCGGGCGTAGTAGCCGTTGGTAATACAGGTACGCCTCGTCGTATCGTTAACGTAGCCGGTGGTCAAAACGATAATGACGCAGCTACGATTAAACAATTGCGTTATGTAAATAATAACTTGGCTATGACCATTGCGGGCCCTACATACACAGGGTATCAAGCGAATGGCTCTACCTATCAAGCTCCTGATTTCAGCATTAAAAATAGTACATATCATACTGTAAAAGAAGCAGTAGAAGCAGCGCAAACTAACTTCTTCAGCGCTAAAGGTACATCTACTGATGCTAACTATGATAATAAAGGTGCTACCGGTACCAATGCGACAGCAGCGGGCGTACGTGCTTCTGCAGCTGGTAATTATGGTACTGCACTAGGTGCTGATGCAACGGCAACAAGCGATAAAGGTACTGCTTTAGGTTACAAAGCGAAGGTAACAGAAGATGACGGTGTTGCGTTAGTTCTAATTCCGTAGCGAATACGGCGGCTGGCGTAGCTGGTTATGATGTAAGCGCAGCAGACAATCGTGCCAATAAATACACTGCATTAACAGGCAATGTAGCAACATCTACATTGGGTGCTGTATCTGTAGGTCAAAGCACTAGCGTTGGTAATGAAACACGTCAAATTACAAACCTTGCAGCTGGTACAAAGGACACAGATGCAGTTAACGTAGCTCAATTACGCAATGTAAACCTTAAAATTGCAGGCAATACAAACGACAATAACGGTAAAAATGATGTATTGTTAGATAGCCAAACATTGACTGTAAAAGGCGATGGCGCGTATGTAACAACTAAAGCTAACAACCAAACAATCGATGTAACCTTAACAAATGATACAAAAGATAAAATAGACAATGCAGCCAATAAAGACCTTTCCAACATTACAAATGTAGGTAAAAAGAATATTACTACATTAGGCACAATTGTTGAGGCTGGCCATAATGTAACCATCCCAGCAGCTACTGTAGATGCTACAACAGGTCAAAAACATATACTGTAAATGCTATGGATACTAAGGTTTCCTTAGGTACTAGCGGTTTGATGACCCTTACAGGTGGTACACCTGATGCAAACGGTGTTCGTAACTATACTGTTGATGTAGATCCTACTAAGGTTGCTAAAACAGATTTATCCAACATCAATAGCGATGGTAAAACTGTGATCCGCGAAGAAGCTCAAAAGGCTGTAAAAGTTATTGCTGGTCAAAATACAACTGTTACAGAAGGTACAGATGGCACATATAAAACATATGCAGTCAACGTAGCATCAGCGGGAGATTACCGATTAGTAGAAAACAGTGCAGCTGCTGATAAAGCGTACACTGTAACTGGTAATAAAGTTGACTTAACAGTGCAAGATGGTAGTACTCCAGCGAATACGAAGACTGTAACCATTAAAGACATTGCTTCTAAAACAGAATTGGATTCTACAAAATCTGATTTAACTACAAAAATCACCGATACAAAAACTGAGCTCATCAACAAAGGTTTGAAATTTAATGCAGATAATAATGACGTTAAGACAAACAAACTTGGTTCTACCGTAACTGTATCTGGCGATGCGAATATCACTACAAAGATTACACAAGCTGGTGATGACTCCACAATTGCCGTGGCTTTGAATAAAGACCTTAATGTTAAAACCGTGACTGCTACAGATACTGTGAAAGCTGGCACTACAACAGCGGGCAATCAAACGGCTACAGACAATAAAGGTGGCACTCAAACTGGCAACTTTGTAACTGGTTTAGACAACACGGCATGGAATATGGCTGATCCTGTATTCGTGCCTGGTCGTGCAGCTACAGAAGACCAATTGAAAACTGTTAGTGATGCAGTACGAGCAGCAAATGCTGGCTCTAGCGACTATCGCTTGATTGGTGACCCAGCTAATACAACTGATGGCTCTTACAAGGTTACAAACAACCAAGTAGACTTGAAGGTAAAAGACGATAAATCTGGTACTACTAATACTGTAACTATTAAAGATATTGCGTCTAAAACTGAGTTAGATAAATTAAATGATCGCGCTGTTAAATACGATGTAGATGGTTCTGGTAATGTAGATAAATCCAAAGTGACATACGAAGGTCCTACATATAGCAGTACTAATAAATCTGGTGGTACTCACGTAACTAACGTGGCGTACGCAACAGGTAATGATGGTAGCGAAGCAGTTAACGTAGATTATTTAACTGACAAAATCAAAGACAGCTCCGATGCGTTGATCAACAAAGGCATGAAATTCGATGCCAACGTTGGTGGTGTTAAGACTAATAAACTAGGTTCTACTGTAAAAGTTCAAGGTGAAGGCACAGAAGCCGACGCTAACTATAGCGGTAAAAACATCAAAACATTTATTGGTCAAGACTCCAGTGGCAACACAACAATCGACGTTAAGATGAACAAATCTTGAGGTTGAAACTGTAACTGCTACAGGCGCAAATGGTAAAGACGGTAAAATCGGCATCAATGGTAAAGATGGTGTTACAACAAATCTTTCCATTACACGTGATGGTAAACCTGGTGTAGACGGTGCGGCTGGCACAACTACAACTCGTATCGTATATGAAAAACCAGATGGTACTACAGAAGAGGTTGCTACACTAAATGATGGCCTTAAATTCAAAGGCGACATGGGTGCTACATCTAATGTAAAACTCAACAAACAAGTGGATGTAAACGGTGGTGTTACAAACGCGGCTGACCTTGCAACAGGTAATAACATCGGTGTTACATCTGCAGCAGTTGATGCGGATGGCAATGCAAAACTTCAATTGCAACTTGCTAAAGATATTACAGGTCTTAAATCTGTAACGGCTACAGATACTGTGAAAGCTGGTACTGCGACAGTAGGTAACCAAACTGCTACAGATAATAAAGGTGGCACTCAAACTGGTAACTTTGTAACAGGTCTAGATAATACAAATTGGAACATGACTGATCCTGTATTCGTACCTGGCCCGTGCGGCAACAGAAGACCAATTGAAAACTGTTAGTGATGCGGTGAAAGCTGCGAGCGCAAGTGCATCTGACTATCGCTTGATTGGTGATCCAGCTAACACAACTGACGGTTCCTACAAGGTTACAAACAACCAAGTAGACTTGAAGGTTAAAGATGATAAATCTGGTACTACAAATACTGTAACTATCAAAGATATTGCGTCTAAAACTGAGCTCGATAAATTAGAAGACCGCGCAGTTAAGTATGATTTAGATGGTACAGGTAATGTAGATAAATCTAAAGTTACTTACGAAGGTCCTGCATACACTAATAAAACTGGTGGTACTCACGTAACTAACGTGGCGTACGCAACAGGCAACGACGGTAGCGAAGCAGTTAACGTAGACTACTTAACTGATAAGATTAAAGACAGCTCCGATGCCTTAATTAACAAAGGTCTTAAATTCGATGCTAACGTTGGTGGCATTCAAACTAATAAACTTGGTTCCACTGTCATCGTAAAAGGTGAAGGCAACGAAGCAGACGCTAACTACAGTGGCGAAAACATTAAGACTTTCATCAAACAAGATAATACAACTGGTAACACAACAATTGATATTAAATTGAACAAGAACCTTGTAGCCGATTCCATCAAAGTTAACAAAGATGGCAGAGACGGTAAAGATGGCGTATCCATTACTGGTCCTACTGGCGTGGCTGGTCAAGACGGCAACAATGGTAAGGTAGGTATCACAGGTGCTGACGGCAAAGACGCTGTATCTATCTCCGGTAAAGACGGCGTAGGTCACATCGGCTTAACAGGCCCTGCTGGTACAAACGGCAAGGACGGCACAAATGGTATCGACATGTCCGTTAAGAATGGCTATGACGATGCTGCTAAAGGCGTTAAGGGCGAAAGGTGTAGATGGTGTTGATGGTATTACACGCATTGTGTACACAGACAATACTGGTGAACACCAAGTTGCCACAATGGATGACGGCATGTTATACGGTGGTGACACTGGTACTGTAATCAAGAAAAAACTTAACAATCAAGTAAATGTTAAGGGTGGCATTACAGATCCAGCCAAATTTACAGTTGACGATAATATCGGTGTTGTATCTGATGGAACAGATACGTTGAAAGTTCGTTTGGCAAAAAGATCTTAAAGGTCTTAACACAGTAACTGCTACTGAAACAGTTAAGGCTGGCGATGTTGTGATGGGTAAACAATCTGATGGCACACCTGCAGCCAATACTGGCAACTATGTAACAGGCCTAGATAATAAAGATTGGGACGTAACAAATCCAACTGCTGTTAGTGGCCGTGCTGCTACAGAAGATCAGTTGAAAAAGGTTACAGAAGCTATCAATAATCAAAGCTCAAACTCCACAGATTATCGTTTGGTGCAAAACCAAACAGCTGGCTCTAATGGTAATTACACAGTAGATAGCAACGGTGATGTGGCGTTGACTGTACAAGATAAAAAAATCATCCAAACCAAACTGAAATAGTAACTATCAAGGACGTAGCATCTAAATCTAACCTAGATAAATTAGATGATCGCGCTGTTAAGTACGACTTGGATCCTGCTACAAATACTGTAGATAAATCTAAGGTAACTTACGAAGGCCCTACTTACACTAATAAATCTGGTGGTACTCATGTAACTAACGTGGCGTACGCAACTGGCAACGATGGTAGCGAAGCAGTTAACGTAGACTACCTAACTGACAAGATTAAAGATAGCTCCGATGCGTTGATTAACAAAGGTCTTAAATTTGACGCTAACGTTGGTGGCGTTCAAACTAATAAACTTGGTTCCACTGTCATCGTAAAAGGTGAAGGCAACGAAGCAGACGCTAACTACAGCGGCGAAAACATTAAGACTTTCATCAAACAAGATAATACAACTGGTAACACAACAATTGATGTTAAATTGAACAAGAACCTTGTAGCCGATTCCATCAAAGTCAACAAAGATGGTAGAGACGGCAAGGATGGCGTATCCATTACAGGTCCTACTGGCGTAGCTGGTCAAGACGGCAACAATGGTAAGGTAGGCATCACTGGTGCTGACGGCAAAGATGCTGTATCTATCTCCGGTAAAGACGGCGTAGGTCACATCGGTTTAACGGGCCCTGCTGGTACAAATGGCAAGGACGGAACAAATGGTATCGATATGTCCGTTAAGAATGGCTATGACGATGCTGCTAAAGGCGTTAAGGGCGAAAAAGGTGTAGACGGTGTTGATGGTATTACACGCATTGTGTATACAGACAATACTGGTGAACACCAAGTTGCCACAATGGATGACGGTATGTTGTACGGTGGTGACGCTGGTAATGTGATCAAGAAAAAACTTAACAATCAAGTAAATGTTAAGGGTGGCATTACTGACGAAACTAAATTGACTACTGATGACAATATCGGCGTAGTTTCTGATGGTACAGATACGTTGAAAGTTCGCTTGGCAAAAGATCTTAAAGGTCTTAACACCGTAACAGCTGCTGAAACTGTAAAAGCAGGTACAGCGACTATGGGTAACCAAGAAGCGACTAAAGCAGATGGTACTAAAGAAACTGGCAATTATGTAACGGGTCTTGATAACAAAACTTGGGATGCTGACAATATCGTAACTGGTCGTGCTGCTACAGAGGATCAGTTGAAAGATGCATTGGCTAACCAATCTAATGCAGGTCTTAAATTCGACGCTAACGTAGGTGGCACTAAGACTAATAAATTAGGCTCCACTGTCATCGTAAAAGGCGAAGGCACTGATGCAGACGCTAACTACAGTGGCGAAAAACATTAAGACTTTCATCGACCAAGATACAGCAACTGGTACTACAACAATTAACGTTAAATTGAATAAAAACCTTGTAGCTGATTCCATTAAGGTTAATAAAGACGGCAAAGACGGTAAGGATGGCGTATCCATTACAGGTCCTACTGGCGTAGCTGGTCAAGACGGCAACAATGGTAAGGTAGGTATTACAGGCGCTGATGGTGAAGACGCAGTTTCCATCTCCGGTAAAGACGGTGTTGGTCACATCGGCTTAACAGGCCCTGCAGGTACAAACGGTAAAGATGGTAAAAATGGCATCGATATTTCCGTGAAAAATGGTTACGATGATGCTGCTAAAGGTGTTAAGGGCGAAAAAGGTGTTGACGGTGTAGACGGAATCACGCGTATCGTGTATACTGATAAGACTGGTGAGCACCAAGTAGCTACTATGGACGACGGTATGTTGTACGGTGGCGACAGTGGTACTGTAATCAAGAAAAAACTTAACAACCAAGTGAATGTTAAGGGTGGTATTACAGACGCAGCAAAACTTTCCAATGAAGATAACATTGGGGTAATTGCTGACGGCACTGATACATTGATGCTCCGTCTTGCGAAAGACCTTAAAGGCCTAAATTCTGCTACTTTCAACAATGGTACAGATGGCAACACTGTTGTAAACGGTGGCGGCCTCACTATTAATGATGCAGCAGGTAATCCATTAACATCCGTTACAAAAGATGGTGTTAAGATTACTGATGGTCCATCTATGACTAAGGACGGCGTTGACGCTGGCGATAAGAAAATTACGAATGTACAAGATGGTACAATCGCAGCTGGCAGTAAAGATGCTGTAAACGGCGGTCAATTACATACAGCGGTGGAAGACCTTAAAACTAAGGGCTTCGGTTTAACTGCTGAAGATGGTGCTTCTGTTAAGAAACCGCTTGGTGATACTGTGACTGTGAAAGGTGACGGTGCAAACATTACTACATCTGTAGATAATGGTGCTGTGAAAGTAGCATTGGCTAGAGATCTTAATGTAGATACTGTTACAGCAAACACAGTAACTACAGGCGACACTAAGATGGATACAAATGGCGTAACTATCAAAGATGGCGCTAATGAAGCGACTAAGTTGACTAAAGATGGCTTGCAAATCAACGATGGTGGTAACAAAGCTGTTACGATCGACAAAGATGGTTTGACTATCGAAAACGGTCCTAAGGTAACAAAAGACGGCATTAATGCGGGTGATAAGAAAATCACTAGTGTAGAAGATGGTACAATTGCTGCAGGCAGCAAAGATGCTGTAAATGGCGGTCAATTGCATACTGCAATAGAAGACATCAAGGCACAAGGCTTCGGTCTTAAAGCAGAGGATGGTCAATCCGTGAAGAAACCTCTTGGTGAAGTGATCGATCTTAAAGGCGACGGCAACATCAAGACTTCCGTTGACGGCACTGCGATTAAGATGTCCTTGAACGATACAATTACAATTGGCACAGATCCAACTAAACAAGTTACAGTTGATGGATCTACTGGTACGATTACTGCGGGCAATGGGGCTAACCAAGTTACAATCGATGGCAGCACAGGTTCTGTTACAGCAGGTAACACTGTGAAAGCTGGCGATGTAATCATGGGTAACCAAAGCTCTGGTGGTCAAAACGGTAACTTTGTAACTGGTTTGGACAATAAAACATGGAATCCTAATAACCCTGTAGCTGTTACAGGTCGTGCTGCAACAGAAGATCAATTGAAGGCTGTTAACGACGACTTTAACGAAAAAGCTAAAAATGGTCGTGTATTCCAAGGTGACCAAGCTGGTAATGATGGTAAAGTTGTTCGCGGTTTAGGCGATACAATGAACCTCAAAGGTGGCGCTGATGTAAATCGTTTGAGCGACAACAACCTCGCTGTTGTGAAGAATGCCGCTGGTGATGGCTATGATATCAAGTTGGCTAAGGACCTTAACTTAAAAGACGGTTCTACTACGTATACAAAAACTGTACCAGGAACTCATACAACAATTCCTTACACAGTAGATACAAAAGTAGATGGTGGCGGTATCACAATTACTCCATCCATCAACGGTCAACCTGTACCAGGTCACACTGTAAGCCTTACAGAAAATGGCTTAAACAATGGTAATAATACGATTACTAATGTAGCGCCTGGCATCAACGGCACTGATGCGGTTAACGTTAACCAATTGCGCAATGCTATGCATAGTGTGGATGGTAAAATCGCTGATGTTGGTGCAGCTAGCGCAGCCATGGCAGGTCTTAAACCATTGCAATATGATCCATTAGAACCTACACAAGTGTTGGCGGCTGTTGGCAACTATAAAGGTAGTACTGCTGCTGCTATTGGTATCGCTCACTATACAAATGAATCTACAATGCTTCATATGGGTGTTTCCTTAGGTGGTCATGATAATATGGTTAACGCTGGTGTATCTTATAAATTCGGTACATCTGATGCTAAAAAGCAATTCCAGCACGTTATAAAGCGGGCCCAATCAGCTCTGCGTATGTAATGCAAGATGAAGTAGCTGCATTGAAAGCTGAGAACTTACGCATGAAACAACGCGATGAGGAATTATCTGCTAAGTACGAACAAGTACAACGAGATAATGAAGAGATGAAAGCTCAAATTGCATTGCTTATGAAACAAGCTGGGTTAACCAAATAATCATTCACTTGAGAGTGTATTGAGTATTTAAAACATAGGAGAGCCGCCCTGGGGAGGGCGGCTTCCAATGAGGGGACTTATGAAACTAATTAAATTACTACCAGTTATGGCAATTGCTTCTGTATGTGTTGCTGGCCAAGTACATGCGGCACAAGATCCTTTGATGATGCCTGAACAACCTGCGGCTCCTTTGACTGCAGAACAACAAGACATCTCTCTTGCTGTTCCTAGTGAAGAGGTAAAAGCTGTAGTATCTGAATTTGCAGCATTCCAATTGGGGCTGAGCAATGCTTTAATCCAAGACGACAATCGCGTAATGTCTGGTCAACAACGTTATACTAATAACGTGTTGTACTACATGAATGTTCGTCGTGACTGGTACATTACAAGCCATCGCTATAAAAAAGACAGCTATGCTCGCGTAGCATTAGATCGCTTGTACTTAGATTACAAAGAATTTTTCACAAACCACACAACTGTGTCTGACATGAACAAAGCTGAATATGAAAACCAAATTTTGGCAATTCTTGAAAAGAATACAGCTAACATGTCTAATGATGAATTGCGTTTCTACATGAACGAAATGGTAATCTACAGCTTGCAACAAGCTATGCGCGATGGTAACAACCGCGTTAAACGCATCCGCTAATCGGTATAATTATAAATATATACTAATGAAAGAGGTAACGGTAAAAGCCGTTGCCTCTTTTAGTTTTTATGGTTGCTTTATTTCTAGAAAATGTGAGGTAAATCACATAATAGTGGCCTTAATAGTACTATACTAATTCCATGACCTTATAGCTGTTTATATATAGGTAAGCCCTTACATACTATACATAAATTTACATAATAGTATTCAAGTATATGCAATTACTCCTAGTTACAAAGCAATTACAATCCTTTTGGATACTATGTTCTCTCTCGTAAGCTATAGGTCGTACTAAAACAAATGGCCCCCGTAGGATTCATTCCTACGGGGGTTTGTTTGTTAATTGTATTGGCTAATCTGTCCTTTATGAATTATTATTTATGTTATTTACATATTTTTTCGATAGCAGTATAATTTAATCGTAGTAATCATGAGGGTAATATGAAGGGGAAGTGTTTTGTAGTATAACAAGGGAGGCGTATGATTATGAATCACGCAAAGAAACTACAATTATTAGCAGTACTCGGAGTTTTAACCATATCTTCTGCTAGCTTGGTACAAGCTGCAGATATTCCTGTTGTGTCCACTGGTGGTGCCACTTATAACATTGGTCTACAAGGTTGGTCATCTTTCACCAACTCAGACAATGTACATCTCGGTGGTCAAACTGGGGCGGCTAACAGTGATCCATATTCCCATACAGGAGATCCAAATGCAAAGGGTAATAATATCGCTATCGGTCGTCTTTCCTTGAATGGTTCTCAAGGCGGTGGCAATGTAGCATTAGGTGCTAAGAGCTTTGTAGGTGGTAAAGGTGACTATAACTTCTTAGGTAACTTTGCAGCAGGTTATAACTCAACGATTTCGGATACAATTGCGGTAGGTTATTTTGCAGGAGCTGGCTCTGAAGGTAATAAAAACGTATGGCTCGGCGCTTCTCAAGCTGGCGGTAGTAAGGGGGAATAACACTGTATTAATCGGTTCTAACTCTACTGTAAATGGTGATTTTAACTATGGTATGGGCCATGGCGTCATCTTTAAAGGCGATAAGAACTCCGCTATTGGTGCTTACAACAAGATTGAAGGTAACCAATCTGGCGCCTTTGGTGTAGGTACATACGATGTGGACACTGTTAAGGGGGATAACTCCTACAGTGTAGGTAACAAGAACCAAGTGAGTGCTAATAATACATTCGTAGTGGGTAATAATGTGAAAACATCTCTAGACAATGCAGTTGTATTAGGTAATAATTCTACTGCTGAAAGTAGTGATGTAGTGAGCACTCCAAGTTATACCTACAATAATGGTATTACTGAAAGCTTCGCTGGTACTGCTCCTGTGTCTACTGTATCCGTTGGTACAGCCGGTCAAGAACGCACTATCACTCATGTTGCAGCAGGTCGTATTACAGCGGACTCTACAGATGCGGTTAACGGCTCCCAATTATATGGCACAAACCAACAAATCGATGTATTGCACCGCGATGTACGCCACGTGGAAAAAGAATCCAACCGCGGTGATGCTCGCGCTGCAGCACTAGCTGCATTGCATCCACTACAATTTGATCCGGACCATAAGGTTCAAGTTATGGGTGGCTATGGTCACTATAAAGGCGAAAAATGCATTGGCTCTTGGCGTAGGTTACTATCCAAAAAGAAAAACCTACTTCTCACTGCAGGTACAACTGTAAGTGGTGATTTGATGGCCAATGTAGGCGTGTCCTATAAATTCGGTGAAAATAAGACACTTGCTAAGATTTCCCCTGCATCCTATAACGCACTAGAACAACGTGTGGATACATTAGAAGCACAAAACAAAAAACTACAAGAAACAGTAGATATGCTTGTGCAAAAAAACTTAATGAAAAAAATAGGGTTTCAAGAATATGAAAGAGGTAATAACATTGTTATTACCTCTTTTTTTATATACATATAATAGTAAAATAATACGTTTCTAGTGACTACTTGTCTTGACATGCATATACATTATTCGATACACTTATACATATTTCATTTGTTGTTCATGAATTTTAAATGTAGAGAGTAATGAAACGTATTGTGTGTATCGCCTTGAGCGCCCTATTGTGTTGTGTGGGTACAGCTGAGGCAGAAAAACAACAATTACATACAGATAAGGGCGTAGTGTCTGCAAAAACAGATAGTTCTATAAAGACAGAGGCTCATATAGATGTTGCTACTCATGTAAATACTAAGGGTAATGTAAACTCCGATGAGAAAACAGCACGCATGAAGGCTGCATCTGAAGGCTTTCACATTACGCCTGCTGCTACACCAGACCATGTGATTGGCCAAGGTGGTCCACTCGTTATGGATCGCCAAGATACAAAGACCGTGCAGTATAGCAATGTGGATGCCGTGAACCGCGCCATTAATGCAGTGGCCATGTCTAATGTATCCAATGCTATGTACGGTACTAAAGGTAAACCATGGATGCGACGCACTACGCTGAGCTTTCAGTTCCAAGAAGGGTGGAAGCCGCTCTATTCGGTGGAGACTGTTCAACCTTTAGGTCATTACGATAATTCGTCTCGCGATGTGTGGTTTACGCAGCAGCGTATTTCTCGTGCTTCAGACACCGGGACAACCCTCAACGTAGGCGTTGGGTATCGTCGTATTTCCAAGGATGACCGTCGCCTTTACGGGGCACATCTATTCTATGATCATCGCTTCTTGAATCGCCATGATCGACTCAGTGCAGGTCTTGAATATATGTCTGGTGAAAGCGAGTTTCGTTTTAACTGGTATGGTTCTGCTTCCGATGAGCGCGTTCTAGATGCGAACCTTCATACCTTAGAACGGGTAGCTAATGGTTATACCTTAGAATATGGTAAAACCTTTAAAAATGCGCGTTGGGCTAGAGTCTATGTCGAGGGCTATCACTGGAACCAGGCTCGACAAGCCGATAAGAATGGTTTGCGCATAGGCTCTGAGATGCAACTTACGCCGCGTGTATCTGTAGATATGGGATACAATAAACCGGAACATAGCTCTGGCGGTGCATATGGTAAAATTACGTTCCGTTTAGCGGGAGCTCCGATGGCTTGGTATGGTGGCAAGCATCGTTTAGAACAATCTGCAACGGTTCGTGATAAAATGCTCAACCTCGTAAGACGTACAAATACGGTTTTTGTTGAGTAATAATTTTGATAACTGAATACACAAATTGAATAGTAATGCTATCTTTTTCATTCATATAATTTTAATGAAAATTAAATGAAAAATTACCTACTATTGTTACTATATAAGTGATATACTCTAGGTAAGGGAATTTAGTGTTAATATCAATTGTTTTTTAAGATAATGGCTTTTTATAAAAGCCATTATCTTATTATTTGATGCCGTGTGATCGCCCGTTCATCTTAGTTACTCTCCAACTATTTGATAATCTTTGTGTTGTGTTTACTTCAAAATCTCTCTCTTAATAACAAACCTATATCATACGGCACCGGTAAGGGGTTCGCCTTCCTCTTACCAAAAAAAGGATAGTTAATCCTCATCGATTAACTATCCTTTTTATATTCTCTTAATAGATATATAAATTACTGTTTACAAAATTCGTATAAGTGCTACAATATTCATATAAGACTCATGAATAAAAAGTGAATTTTAATGCAAAGAGAGTATGATAGGTTTTGTAGTTTGTAAATGGAGGTTCTAAACTATGAACAAACGGAAACGTTTATTAACTTTGTTAATCAACGGTGTGCTATTATCTAGTTTATGTGTTGTAGCGAGTGCAGCCGATACGGCAACGGGCGCAGGCAATGGCGTTGCTTATGGTACAGGCAGTAATGCACCAAAAGTAGAAAACGTAGCGATTGGTAATAATGCTAAGATTGGTTATTCCAGTGGTGCTAGTGCTGCTACAGGGGATATCGTAGTCGGTAAGGATGCTAATATTAATAACTATGCTAGCCAAGGTGGTAGTATTGCTATTGGTAAAAATGCAAAGATTGAAAATATGGCCGGCGGTGTAGAGGCTAGCTTTGCCTTAGTCAAACAACATATAGTGGTAATCTCTTCTCTTCTGCAAGAATGCCTGCGGATCCAACAAAGGTAGTAGGTAGCGTAGCTATTGGGGACAATACATTTGCTCGTACTGGTAGCACTATGATTGGTTCCCATAACTACAAAGGTGACCTTGGCGATACTACAGTAGATACAGCGACTACTCGTACGTATGCATTGAATGCTTATGCCACTACAGTAGGTGCCAATAGCTTTACAAATGGTGCATTTGCCACAAATACAGGTACCTATAATATTATCTCTAGTGGATATACTGGAGGTCGTTTTTCTAATCCGGCAAAAAATCTAGGTGCTACTATTAATGGTTCTTTAAACAGCATTGAATCTAAAACCGCAAACAGTACTTACTCTGGTGTTGCTAATAGCATTGTCGGTACAGCAAATAGAACGTTCAATTCTAATGGCTCTCTTATTATGGGTGCTGGCAACGAAATAACAAACTCTGTTACATATCTTTCTGGTACACCAGATGATGGCGGTAATTCCGCTAAAGAATTAGCTGAAATTACGCACTGCTGTAAGAGATGCTAATGGCGGTGGCGCCACAATGGCCCTCGGTGGTGGCAACAAGGCTGACTACACATTGCGTACATCAATGATTGGTATTAACAATACTGTAACAGGTACTAATGGTGCTAAAAGTGCAGACAACCTTGTTATGGGTGTAGGTAATACTGCATCTAATGTACAGCATTTGACTGCTATTGGTTCTAAGAACACTGTATCCGATGCTAATAATACAGTTATCGTTGGTGACAACCGCAAGGTAACAGGTGCTAATAACTCTGTTATTATTGGCTCTAGCGATGCAGAAACTACTACAACTGTAAATGATGCAGTGGCTATTGGTCATAACACTGAAGTATCTGCTGAAGGCGGTGTAGCTCTTGGTAGTAAATCCAAAGCGACTGTAGCAGCTGGTGCAGCTGGTTATGATATCAGCACAAAAGCGGCATCTACTGATACAAGCTCCACATGGAAAGCCACAGCATCTGCTGTATCCGTTGGCGACGTAGCTAATGATGTAACACGTCAAATTACATCTGTTGCAGCTGGTACAAATGATACTGATGCGGTTAACGTAGCACAACTTAAAAAGGTAGAAACTAAAATCTCTACTGTTGAGGCAGATGCTAAAAAACATACTACTGTAGTAGCTGGTGCTAATACGACTGTAACACCTGGTACAAATGCTAATGGTGGTGCTGAATATAAAGTAGCTGTTAATAAAGACTTAGTAGAAATGAGCTCTGCTAACTTCGGCAAAGCAACTGATAATGTGCGTTCTCGTATCGATAAAGACCGTGCTAGCTTCTTCAACGGTAGCGAAAATATCGGCATTTCACCTACTGGTGTTCAAATTGAAAACACAGATACTTTAGAACAAGCAAAATTTGATAAATACGGTATGTATGCTAGTGAAGGGAATACAACTGTTTACTACACTACAAACGGTATTAGTGCAGGCGATCAAAAAATCAATAATGTGAAAGCTGGCGTAGCAGATACTGATGCGGTTAACGTATCTCAACTTAAACGTTTACAAGATCAAATCGCAGCATCTTCTAGTGTTACAACTGTAACAGCTGGTGACCACATTAAGGTAACACCAACTGTAAATGGTAATACTCACGATTACAAAGTATCTCTTGCTGATGATATTGCTGATCAAATTACAAATAACACAACAAATATCAACAAAAATACAAATGATATCAAAAATATCAAAGGTGATTTATCTAAGATTGATAAACGTGTTGATAAATCTGTAGCAGGTGCAGCAGCGTTGGCAGCATTGCATCCACTTGATTTCGATCCAGATGCTAAATGGGACTTTGCTGCAGGCTATGGCCATTACCGCAGCGGTAATGCTGCCGCATTAGGTGCTTTCTATCGTCCTAATGAAGACGTACAACTTAGTGTAGGTTCTACTGTTGGCAGTGATGAAACAGTATTCAATGCTGGTTTATCTGTAAAAGTAGGCGCTCATAGCGGTGTATCTCGTTCTCGTGTAGCAATTGGTAAAGAAGTATTAGCTCTTAAGAAAACAGTAGCTGAACAAAATGCTCAAATTCAAAAATTGACTACATTGTTGAATGGTGTTGCTGGTACTAAGATGAAAGCCGATCACACAACATTGTTCCCAGATATCCCTACAAACCATTGGGCATATGAAGCTGTAAGCGATTTATCTCGCCGTGGTTTAGTAGAAGGCTATCCAGATGGCACATTCGGTGGTGACCGTATGTTAACACGTTATGAATTTGCTCAAATCGTATACCGTGCAATTCAAGACGGCGTAACAGTTAATGATCGCCTTGTAACAGAATTCAGCCCTGAAATGGCTTTGTTCCGTGTTGACACTGTAGCTAAAAATGCTAAAGGTGAACCAACAATTGAACGCGTTCGTGTTAATAAAAAATAAGGATACTATTAGTTTATAGTGTTCACACAACTTAATAAGTAGCTACTATGTCATACCTCAACTCCACCCCGAGGTTGCATAGTAGTGAATATAAAAAGGAGTAACTGATATGATCAGTTACTCCTTTTGTAGTTCCATATTATGTAATTTTCGATATTGTTTGTGATTATATTATTTGCGATTTATTTGGCAAAATAACCTAGCGATTGAATGTGCGCGATGGACTCGTTTAAATATTGCTCAGAGGACACAATGTGTTTAGTACCGTCAGCTTTTGTTCTTTCAATGGTCAAGTTTTCATTCATAGTATCAATTAATTCTTTTCGAGATATTGGTTTTTCCATCAATTTCATGATGTAGGATAAGCCTTCATTTACTGAAAAGTCTATTTGGTTATACATATTGCCGAGGCACATGTACTGATAGCCACCTTTTTCAACCAGGGTAGATACATAGTTTATGAAATGCTCTGGAATATAGGTTTCATTTTCCACAAACGGTAATTGATCATACTTTAGCATACGTGTTGATATGACCGACGATAGCAAGATGGAATAAACGTTTATACATAGCATCAGTATCGATTTCAGAATCAGGATGGTGTTCTTCAATATGTTTCATTATATCCGCTACATTGAATGGTCGTTTTGTATCCATTAATTCTTGAATGCTAATGTGCATAACATTGGTCCACTCTGGAGGAACACCAGGCTCTTCATCTAATGCATTGTTGAAGTATAGTGTATCTAGTACTTTCTTCTCAACCCTTTCGTCATGGGAAATTTTATCTTCGTTGCTACACTTTGTTAATAGGGCCATGCGGAACTGAGTATCATACACATAATCGTAGTACTGCTCCTTATCAATGTAGCTATCTCTCGCTAATGTTCTAATATTATTTTCGACATTACTATCAAGCCATGTAATGAAGGAACGATTCAATGTTTCGTCGCCGATATAAGCGCAACTTTGCTCTTGCGCACGCTCAATAAATTCTGACACATATACAGGATCATTAATAGCTTCTAAGTATTCGTGCCCAACATAATAATCGTTAGATTGTAATACACGATTGATATTTTTAATTTTATAATCAGAAATTTGTTGGGAACGTTCATCTAACTTCATTGTTTCCGAAATTAATTTTAATACATTTTTCGTATAGATTGTACGTTCTTGTAATGAATCACTAGGTGCATGTTTTTCAGAATATAACATAATATCCCGCAATTGCTCTAACCGTTTCCAACCTGGATACGTATTATATGAAACATAGGCGATACCGCGATCAGATAAGTTGCGACTGCAAATATTAAGGATTTTATCTTTTACCACATCAGGCACCCAAGACCAAATACCATGGACGATAATGTAATCGAAGGTACCAAATGAATCATCAATATCCATAATATCTTTTTCTAATAATGTAATATTTTTTAGCCCCATGGATTCAATTAATTCATTCCCATGCTTTACCTGAGTAGGGGATAGGTCGATACCTGTAAAGGTAGTCGTTGGATTATATAGGGCTTGGGGAATGATATTTCCACCGCAAGAAGAGCCCAACTCTAATACGCGCGCGTCTTCAACTGGTACTGGGTCTAAGCCATAAATAAGAGCTTTTGCCATTAAAGATGTAATACATGTATTGTAAAATGGTTTTGATACGTATAGAAAATCGTCGTAAGATTCCTTTAGGTCGTTAATTTTAGATTGATCTACACTAGTAATGTGTTGTTTACTCATTAGAATATATCCCCTCTATAACTAATACTCGTAAAATGCTCCTCATAATGATTTAGTATATCATAATTTTTATCAGAATCGGTCAAAAAAATTCATAGTTATTTCATTTATGAGTTCGTATATGAAAAAAATGTGAAAGTACCTTTAAAAAGGTTGTTGGATTATTATAACTATTTTTTTCTATGATCTATATTTTTATAGATAATATATAAATAGATGCCAAAAATCGAGAAAAAAATCAATGAGATTAAATCAATTAATCGTTTATTTATAACTTATATTAATGTGGTTATCTAAAAAAATCGTACTGCATAGAGAAAAAAATAGATTATATTTTATAAAAATACGTATAAAACGCCGAAAAAAATGAGTAAAAAAATCACTCATATATTAAATTTTGTTTAACAAAAATAAAGGTTCTGACAACAAACTTTGCTGTTTATGATAAAAAAACATGAAGAAAAAGTATTTACAACATTTTCGATATATGATATTCTGTTCATGACACAAAATGAAAGAAATATGAAAGATACTCAGAAAGGCGTAAAGGTATGGGAAATTTAGGCTTTTCGTTCTTTTGTATTTAAATGATTTAATTATAAGGATTGTAATTGTGTCTAGTTAAGAAAGGGGTTCATAGTAATATGAATAAAATCTTTAAAGTTGTTTGGAGCAAAACTAAAGAGTGCTACGTAGTAGTTTCCGAAGTTGCAAAAAACAATGGTGGTAAGAAAAAAGCTCTTGCTAGCGTATTAGCTGGTTTGGCTATGGTAGCTGCTACAGCAGGTACACCGGTGCATGCTGATGTTGGGTTGGGAGGCAGTTCAGTTAATATTTCACCGAATGGCACATATAATGGTTCTAACTCTGTGACTCCAAACTCTATTGTAGTTGGTTACCAAAATAGAACAACTGGTGGTAGTGGTAACGGTCATGTTATTTATGGTGCTAACAATGTGGCGAATCAAGATTCATCTATGGCTCTTGGTAACCAAAACGTAGCAACTGGTCCTGCTGCATCTGCAATTGGCGTAGGATCTCAGGCAACTGGTAGAAATACAATTGCAGTAGGTAATGTGGCAAAAGCTAGTAATACAGATAATATCGCTATTGGCACATATTCTGAAGCATTAACTAGTGGTCAAGATGCATATGCTCTTGCAGTGGGTTCTTATTCAAAAGCTAATGCTCATATGGCAGTTGGTATTGGTGCAATTGCTAAGGCAACGGGTACTGAATCTACAGCAGTTGGTGCTGGTTCTACAGCAAGTGGTACTAATTCTACTGCTCTTGGTGCTCGTAATACTGCATCTGGTCTTCGCTCTGTTGCTATTGGTAAAGGTAATAATGCTATTGCAGAAGATACTATTGCAATGGGTACTACCAACAATGCGAAGATTGGTGGTGCTATTGCCATTGGTCAAGATAACCTTGCAGATTCTACTGTAGGTGGTGGTCGTGACGCAGGTAATACAATGATCGCTATTGGTCGTGACAATAAAGCGACAGCAGAAGATACTGTTGCAATCGGTCGTAAAACAACAGCATCTGCTAACGTTTCTGTTGCCCTTGGTGCTCGTTCTGAAGCGACAGGCTCTGGTGCTATTGCTATTGCTGGTAATGGTGAAGGCTATAAAACTACATCCACTGGTACAGGTTCTATTGCAATTGGTATGCAATCTAATTCCACTGGTACTGCTTCTACTGCAGTAGGTGGTGTTGCGCAAGCAACAGAAGGTGCCTCTGCCCTTGGCTTTAAGGCAAATGCTACTGCTGAAAGTGCGACTGCATTAGGTCAAGAATCTGTTGCATCTGTAAAAGATGGCGTTGCTCTTGGTTCTCAGTCTAAAGCAACTGTAGATAAAGGTGTTAAAGGCTTTAACCCTGCAGAAACTCGTACAAATAAATATGCTGGTCTTGCTGGTACGGCACAAACTTCTACATTGGCAGCTGTTTCCGTAGGTGACGGTGCTAATGCAACTCGTCAAATTACAGGTCTTGCAGCAGGTACTGCTGACAGCGATGCTGTTAACGTAGCTCAATTGAGAAGCGTTAACTTGAAATACGCTGGCGACACTGGCAATAGCGATGTATTGTTAGACAATGGTACATTGAATGTTAAAGGTGATGACAAATTCATCTCTACATCTGCTGATAAAAATGGTGTAAAAATCACTGCTAAAGTAGGTGAAAATATTACTACTAATGCCGATGGTAAAGCAGTTGCTCCTACTACAAACGGTATTGCTACAACTGACAATGTTACTCAAGCGATCAACAACTCTGGTTGGAAAGTAACTTCCGCTAATAATGGTGGTACTACAAACGGCACAACTTCTGAAAAAGTAAGCCCTGGCGATACTGTTACTTTCAAAGCTGGTAAAAACATTGTATTAGACCAAGCTGGTAAACAATTCACATATTCCTTGAATAAGGATGTTGATTTGACTAACGGTGGTTCCTTAACAGTTGGTGATACTAAAGTTACTAACGATGGCTTAACAATCACTGGTGGCCCATCTGTTAAGAAAGATGGTATCGATGCTGGTAATAAAAACATTTCTAATGTAAAAGCTGGTGTAAAGGATACTGATGCAGTTAACGTAAAACAATTAAAAGACGCTAAAACTAAACTTGTAGATGGTAAAACACTAAAGTTACTGGTGAAGGTACTCAAGACGATCCATACAAAGTTAATGTAGAAGGCGACTTGAAAGGTATTACATCTATTTCTAATGCTGACAATGGTCCTAAAATGACAATTGGTGGCAACTCCATCAACATCACTGGCGGCCCACTTAACATGGGTGGTAGCAAAATCACTAATGTAGCTCCTGGTACAGACGATACTGATGCAGTTAACGTAAAACAATTGAAATCCGCTAAGACAGAAGTTAAAGCTGGTAATGGCGTAACTGTTGCTAAGTCTCAAGATGCAACAGATGGTCATGATATTTACACAGTAAGCTCTACTGGTGCTACTGGTAACACAGATCCTTCTAAAGTTGAAGGTGGTAAAAATACTACTGTAACAGGTGATGGCACAGCAGCTACTCCTTATAAAGTAAATGTACAAGGCGACTTGACAGATATCTCCTCCATCACAAATGGTGCTGGTTCTGGTAAAATCTCCTTCGCTGGTGATCAAGTTGTAAAAGTTGAAGGCGACAACCCTATTTCCTTAGATGGTAAAGATGGCTATGTAACTGGCTTACAAAACAAAGATTGGGATATTACTAACCCAACTGTTGTTTCCGGTCGTGCAGCAACTGAAGACCAATTGAAAAAAGTAAGCGATGGCTTCAACAACACAATTAAATTAGCTGGTAACACTGGTAACACAGATACTCAAAAATTCAATAAAACTGGTGGTTTGAGCTTCGGTGTAGTTGGTGCTAACAACGGTCAATACATCAAAACAACTGCTTCTGGTACAGATGTAGTAGCTGATTTGTCCGATGATGCAAAAGCTAAATTGAACCATACCTTTGAAGTAGCTCCTGGTTCTAGCAATGTAACAGTATCTAAAGATACAACTGATCCTAATAAAACAGTTTATAAAGTAGCTGTTGCTAATACTCCAGCAGCTGGTGCTTCCTCTACTGAAAGTGTAGTTAAAAAAGCAGCTGCAACTGGCGATACTAACATTGCTGATGTTACTGTTGGTAATGGTAAACTCTGGCGATCCAGATGCTCAATACGAAGTTAATGTTTCCCGTAATGTAGTTAAAGATGCAGCTCGTGAAGCAGTAACAGTTAACAACGGTGGTACAACTACTGGTGGCAACTACACAGCTGATGCAGACAACCCTATCACTGTTAACCCTGTGAAAGATGATGCTAGCCACAACACTACATATGAAGTGAAATTCGATGGTGCTAAAGCAGCTAAAGTAATTCCTTTAACTTATAAAGCTAATAATGCTGGCGCTAAAACAGTTACATTAGAAAAAGGTTTAGACTTTACAAACGGTACAAATACTACAGCAGAAATCGGTAATGATGGCGTTGTTAAGTACAACTTGAACAAAGACGTTGATTTGACTAAAGATGGTTCCTTAACAATTGGTGATACTAAAGTTAATAACGATGGCGTAACTATCACTGGTGGTCCATCCATTACTAAAACTGGTATTAATGCTGGTAATAAAACTATTACTAATGTAGCTCCTGCAGTTAACGGTACTGATGCTGTTAACTACGATCAATTGAAAGCAGCTCGTACAGTTGTTACTTCTAAAGATAATTCTGTAACAATCAGCAAAAAAGAAAATGGCGATCAAGTAACATATGACTTACATGTAAATGCAGCTGCTGGCACAGCATCTACTTGGAACTTGAAATCTGGTGCAGCTTCTACTACAGAAGGTACACATTCTGGTGACACAGATCAAAACATTGCAGACGGTAAATCCGTTACAATGCAAGCTGGTAAAAACTTAACTGTTAAACAAACTAACGACGGTGCAGGTAACACAGAGGTTGCATACGCTCTTGATAAAGACCTTAAAGATCTTGATAGCGTAACAACTAAAGAAGTTAAACTTGGCGACAAAAACGACAACATCTCCATTAAGAAAGATGGCGACCGTATCACTTATAGCACTGATGGTGGCACTACTGTTAAGAAAGTAGCTAATCTTGATGATGAAAAACACATCAAACCTGGTAGCTATGCTGTACAAAACGACGGTAGTGTAACTATGACTTACGTTGATGGCAATGGTAAACCAGTTACTGGCGAAGAAGCTAAAATTACTGGCATCGCTAAACGATCTTTCCAACATCAATAACGCTGGCAAGAATGTAATCACTGGTCTTGGTTCTGTTGTAAAAGCTGGCGACAACGTAGTTGTTAAAACTGAAACAGATGCTACAACTGGTCAAAAAACTTATACAGTTAATTCCGTATCCCCTGTTGTTTACACAACTCCAGCTGGCGATAAATTAACTAAGAAAGATGATGGCAAGTTCTATAAAGCTGACGGTTCTGAATATACTGGTGGCGATATCATTGCTTCCTTCGAAAATCCAAATGGTACACCAAGCACAACTGATGGTACTATGATTGTTAACAACATCGGTTCTGCTATTAAAAACCAAACTGGTGCAGATTACTTGACTAAATTAGAGACAGCTAATGGCTTGACTCCAAATGCAGCAGTTAACGTATCTGATCTTCACAACACTGCAGAAGCTTTGAGATCCTCTGAATTGCATATTGCTCCTACTACAGTTAAAGCTGGTTCTACCGAAGCTAAGGGTGGTACAGCAAATGCTGCAGGTACTGAAAACGTATACAAATATGATGCAACTAATAAAACTGTTACGTTGACATACAACGATGGTAAGGGTACTGCAGTAACTGATACTAAAGCAGTTATTGACTTCTCCGACTTGAACATTCCTGCAGCTGGTAATAACTACGGTTTCAAAGCTAATGCAACTGCTGATGGTGGTAAAGTAGCAAATGATACTACAACTCCTGCAGTAGCAACAGCTGTTGAAAATGGTGGTACTGTAAACTTTGCAGCAGGTAAAAACTTGACTGTAAAACAAACTGTTGATGCAGCCAATAAAACTCAAACTTATACTTACAGCTTAGACAAAGATTTAACTAACTTGGATAAAGTTGTTGTTAACGGTAAAGATGGCCAAGCAGGTAAAGATGGCGTAACTATCGTTGGCCCTCAAGGCGCTACAGGTGCTCCTGGCATTCCTGGTACAAATGGTATCGATGGTAAAGTTGGTATCTCTGGTAAAGACGGTAAAGACGCAGTATCTATCTCCGGTAAAGATGGTGTAGGTCACATTGGTTTGACTGGCCCTGCTGGTAAAGATGGTAAATGTAACTGCTGATATTACTGTTAAAGAAGGTAAAGCTGGTGTAGACGGTAAAGACGGTGTTGATGGTATCACTCGTATCTTCTACAACGATAAAGATGGCAACGAACATCAAGTAGCAACTCATGATGATGGTATGAAGTTTGCTGGTGACGATGGTCAAGCTGATGATACTAAAGTTATTAAGAAACATCTTAACAATGTTGTAGATATCATTGGTGGCGCTGATAAAGATAAGTTGACTACTACTGATAACATCGGTGTTAACAATGTTAATGGCAAATTGAAAGTTCAATTGGCTAAAAATGTTGACTTGGATGCTGATGGTTCCTTGACTACTGGCGCTACAAAAGTTGATAACAACGGTATCACAATTAAGGCTCCAACAACTCCTGGTACAACTACAACTGATGTTAAGTTGACTAACACTGGCCTAGATAATGGCGGTAACAAAATTGTTAATGTTAAAGCTGGTGAAGCTGATACTGATGCAGTAAACGTTAAACAATTGAAAGACAAAGTTACAACTGTTGAATCTTCTGATGGCACTATCTCCGTAACTGATAAAAATGATCCTACATCTGCAACTTATGATGCAGCTAAAGGTCACCAATATGACATCAAGATCAATAACCAAGGTGTTGTAAACAACGCTCAACTTCCAGTGGTATACACTAAACAAGATGGCACTAAAGTTTACAAACAACCAGATGGTACTTTCAACACAGCTAAAGATGGTTCTGGTACTGTCGTAGCACCTAATGAAGTAATCGCTTCCATGAATAGTGCAGGTGACTCCACTACAGCTCCTACTAAGTTGAACAACGTTGGTTCCTCCATCGCGGATAAAGCTGGTAATACATTCTTAGATAAGATCGATGCAGCTGCTGGTGACAACAATACTAAGAACGGTGCGGTAAACGTAACTGACCTTAAAAATACAGCTGACGCATTGATTGAAAAAGGCTTGAAATTCGACGCTAACTCTGGCGGTGTGAAAACTAATAAACTTGGTTCCACTGTGAAAATCCAAGGTGAAGGTACAAAAGCTGATACTGAATACAGCGGTGAAAATGTTAAGACTATCATTGGTCAAGATGCAGATGGTAACACAACTATCGACGTTAAACTTGATAAAAACCTTAAAGCTGACAGCGTAGTTGTTGGTAAAGATGGTAAAGACGGCGTTGATGGTAAGATCGGTGTTAACGGTAAAGACGGCGCATCTGTTGTACTCAACGGTAAAGATGGCTCTATCGGCTTGACTGGTCCTAAGGGTGCTGACGGTAAAGATGGCGCAAGTGCTAAGATTTCCGTTAAAGACGGCGTTCCTGGTGTTGATGGCCAACCTGGTGATAAATTGACTCGTATCGTATACCAAGATAAAGATGGTAACGAACATGAAGTAGCAACTCACGATGATGGCATGAAGTTCGCTGGTGACGACGGTCAAACTGATGCAACTAAAGTTATTAAGAAACATCTTAACAACGTAGTAGATATCGTTGGTGGTGCTGATAAAGCTAAATTGACTGATAACAACATCGGTGTAAATAACGACAATGGCAAATTGAAAGTTCAATTGTCTAAAGACCTTGATCTTACTAAAGATGGTTCCGTGAAAATTGGCGATACTAAAGTTAACAACGATGGCTTGACTATCACTGGTGGCCCATCTGTAACTAAGACTGGTATTAACGCTGGTGATAAGAAAATCACAGGTGTTAAAGCTGGTGAAAACGATACAGATGCAGTAAACGTTAAACAATTGAAAGATAAAGTTACAACTGTTGAATCTTCTGATGGCACTATCTCCGTAACTGATAAAAATGATCCTACATCTGCAACTTATGATGCAGCTAAAGGTCACCAATATGACATCAAGATCAATAACCAAGGTGTTGTAAACAACGCTCAACTTCCAGTGGTATACACTAAACAAGATGGCACTAAAGTTTACAAACAACCAGATGGTACTTTCAACACAGCTAAAGATGGTTCTGGCGACGTTGTAAATGCTGGTGATATCATCGCTTCCATGAACAACCCTAACGCTTCTACTACAGATCCAATGAAATTGAACAACGTTGGTTCTTCCATCGCGGATAAAGCTGGTAATACATTCTTAGATAAGATTGATGCAGCAGCAGCTGATAACAATACTAAGAATGGTGCTGTAAATGTTACTGACCTTAAAAACACTGCTGATGCAATCGGCAACAAAGGTTTGAACTTCGGTACACAATCTACTGGTGCTAATAGTGAAATCCATAAAAACTTGGGTGAAAAACTTGAAATCGTAGGCGAAGGTACTAAAGCTGATGACAACTACAGCGCATCCAACATCAAAACTATGACTAAAGATGGTAAAGTTGTAATCGGTCTTGATAAAGATCTTAACGGCTTGAACTCCATTGGTGTTCCTGGTAAAGATGGCGTAGCTGGTAAAGATGGTGTATCCATCTCCGGTAAAGACGGCGCTAACGGTATCGACGGCAAAGTTTCCATCGGTAAAGATGGTAAAGATGCTGTATCCATCGCTGGTAAAGATGGTGTAGGTCACATTGGCTTGACTGGTCCTCAAGGTCCTGCTGGTGCAGATGGTACTGGTGTAGATATCTCTACAGATCACGGTTCCAAACTCTTGTTAAACCAGAAGCTAACAATGGCGACAAATCTGAACGTATCGTATACGTACCAAAGATAAAGATGGCAACCCATTGAAAGATACTGATGGCAACCCAATCAAACGTGAAGTAGCAACTATGGATGATGGTTTGAAATTCACAGGTAACAACACTAGCACTGAAAACAAACATGCGTTGAATACGCTTGTTAAAGTTCAAGGCGAAGGCGTAACTGAAGCTCAATCCAATGCATTCCAATCCGCTGCTGGTAACATCAACGTAGTAGCTGATGGTAACGATACATTAACTGTTAAATTGAACAAAGACCTTAAAGGTATCAACTCCATCAAGAATAGCGACAATGGTCCTGCATTGAACTTCAACGCTGGTGACCTTTCCGTAACTGGTGGTAACCTCAACATGGGTGGTAACAAAATTACTAACCTTGGTAAAGGTACTAACGATACAGATGCGGTTAACTTGAAACAATTGAAAGATTCTCGTACAATCGTTAAATCTACTGATGGTTCCGTAGGTGTTCGTGAATCTGAAAGTGCTGATGGCGCTAAAGTATACGACTTATCTACTGGTGCAAGCCCTCGTTTCGATGAGTTAACTGATGAAATCGGTCGTGTAGGTGCACAAGGCGCAGCTCTTGCAGCATTGAAACCTATCCAATACGATCCATTAGAACCAACTCAAATCATGGCTGGTTATGGTAACTACCGTGGTAACTCCGCTATTGCAATGGGCGTTGCTCATTACAAAAACGAGTCTACAATGATGCATGCAGGCTTAGCTTGGGCAGGTGGTTCCCGTCACATGATGGCAAACGCTGGTGTAACTTGGAAAGTTGGCAACCGTGATAGCGAAGCTGCTGTAGCAGATCGTTACCGCAAAGGCCCTATCAGCTCTGCTTATGCAATGCAACAAGAAATGGCTTCCGTTAAAGCACAAAACGCTGGATTAAAAACAGAAGTATCTGATTTGAAAGCTGAAAACGAACAAATGAAAGCTCAAATTGCTGCTATGATGGCAAAACTTGGTATGTAATCATTTGTGAGTGTAAGAACTGAATGAACAAAGGAAGGTATGCGCTACCTAGCGTAGCGCTTACCTCTCCCTATTGTTTATGAAAATAATGCTTTTAAATATGAACGTGAAACGCGTGAGAGATACTTTCACCATAATCTAACGATAGAAAAGAGGAATATAGAATGAAAAAATCTACATTACTTGCTTGTGCAGCGGCTCTTGTTATTTCTACAGGCGTTGTAGGTGCACAATCCGCTCCAACATATGACGATAACCTAATTTTACGTAATCCAGTATCTGCTCCAGCATTGGGCAATGTAGTATTGGTTCCTGTGGCTAGTCCACAAACAGTGTCTGCTGTTCATGACTATGTAAAAGCTTGGCAAAATGCGGAGATCAACATCGCAAAAGCTAAAGTGAAATACGAAAACCATGAGCGTATGACTAAAGCTGAAAAAAAATGGTTACATTCCTATGATAAACACAACTATGCTGACTACTTCCGTACACATTCCATCGGTCGTGTACATGGTCAAGAAGTGTTCTTGAACTGGAATGGTGAAAACCGTAATAAACGAATACGAATATTTCGAAATGCCTAAATACAATAAAGAAGATGGCTTCACTAATAGCTATGGTTACAATGTATTGCGCGGCATGACAGATCGTATTAACGAAATCATCCAAAAACAAAAAGAAGTTGGCGGTCCTATGACTGACGACGAAGCACAAGCATTAGAAGATGCTATTTTGGATGTAATGACTAAAGACCAAGAAAACGTTTCTAACGAAGAACTTCGTCACTACATGAACGAAACAATCTGGTTCGCAGCTAAACAAACAGTTAAAAATAAAGCTAGTGAAGAACCTACAGTTCAAGACGAACACACTGTAGATCTTCGTGAAGCAATCAATCGTCCAGCTAACCAAGAAACTAAAAAAGTAGACTTGCGCGCTGCGATTCAATAATAAGGTTTGTAAATTTAACTATAATTCATTAACACACTGAGAGCTCGGCATAAACGATATACAATGAATTAGGAAGATGATGTGTGACGCACAGTGTATATAATGAACAACTACATATGGCCCTCATACGGCGATTGTTTGAGGGCCTTGCTGTTCCCTGGACCCCGACTAGGGCACACAATCCTTATGCGAAACGACGCCATCTGAAAGGATGGCGTTGTTTTTTTGCGTTTATCTATTGTTGTCCTTACTTAAGGCTTAATAGCTGTACAAATATAAACAATTATAAAATAATAGACTGCTTATATTAACTACCTTTTTCTATGCATTTATGAAGAAACGCTTTATTACTATGTTTTATCTTCATCTAATTTAGAAAGTTTATATATTTTAGATGAAGATAAACTTGTATAAGATATACAAATATAATGTAAATATAAACTGATACGATCCATTTTATACTCTTATATATATAATGTATTATATTATATATAATACAATTATAAGAGAAACCCTTGTTCTATGCTGATGTGGAGATATTTTTCTCATATCTAGAAAAATTCAGTTTATCTTGTTTAGAAATATAAAATTTATTTTAATTATTTTAGGAATTTCTATTTACAATTAGTTTATAAATTGTTATCATATTAATATCTTAATGAATAGTATGTGAACGTGTGTCATAAACAATTCATGAAACAAAAAATGTATATAAGGCATTTAGTGTTTTCTTTATAAGAGAGAAAGGGGTTCATAGTTTCTATGAATAAGGTTTTTAAGGTCGTTTATAGCAAATCTAAAGGCTGCTACGTAGTAGTACCTGAAACTGCTAAAAATAATAACGGCAAGAAAAAAGTATTAGCTAGCGTATTGGCTGGCTTGGCTGTAGCTGGTGCTATGGGTGGTATTGCGCCTCTAGAAGCACAAGCAGGTTATGATACTAGTGGTAGTCATGTAAATATTTGGGCTGATACTTATCCAAAAAGTAATGGTCAAAACTATAACGTTGGGCAAAACTCCATCGTTGTAGGTTACCAAAATACTACGGATGATGTAGCTGGTCATGATGGCAAAGTAGCTATTGGTGCAAAAAATACATCAACTAATAATGCGACTACTGCTGTAGGTAATAGAAATACGGCTACAGGTGGTGCGGCAACAGCTGTTGGTGCTGGTAATACTGCATCTGGCAATGGTTCTGTTGCTGTTGGTAATGTAAATAATGCTGATGCTAAGGCTGCTGTTGCTATTGGTACCTACAATAATGTTAATTACACCAAAGGTTCTTGGGAAACAACGCCTAAAAAAGCAGGTGAATATTCTACTGTAGTAGGTAATTACTCTAGTGCCACTGGTACTAGCGCTTCTGCTATGGGTGTATATACTAATGCTACTGGTGCAGGTTCTTTTGCAGCTGGTTACAACAATAATGCAAAGGGCCAAAACTCAGTTGCCATTGGTTCTGAAAATACATCCCACGTGGCAGACACTGTAACTTTGGGTCAATTTAATAATGCAAAAACAATGGGTGGTATCTCCATTGGTAAAAATAACTTGACTGACTCCACAAATGGTGGCAGAAACTTTGCAGCGACTGCAGATGAAAACTCTCAAATCGCCATCGGTCGTGATAATGAAGCGACTCATTTAGATACAATTGCTATTGGTCGTGAAACTAAAGCATCCGGTTCTGGTGCTACTGTAATTGGTGCACGTGCAGAAGCTTCTGGTAACAATGCTATCGCTATCGGTCAAAGTGGTAAAGATTCTCTAAAGTAATTGCTAAGGGTGTAAACTCCATTGCTATCGGTATGCAATCTCAAACTGAAGGTGAATCTGGCGTAGCTGTAGGTGCTGGTACTCGTGCAAATGGCCAATATGGTGTTGCCGTAGGTCATGTGGCTAAAGCTAATGTAACTAGAGGTACTGCTCTTGGTGATGTAGCAGAGGCTAATATTGCTGAAGGTGTAGCATTAGGTGCTTCTTCTGTTACAACTACAGATAAAGGTGTTGTAGGTTACAACCCATCCGATCCTCATGAACGTAAATATAATCCTTTAACTGGTAATGTAAAAACCGCTACTACAGCTGCTGTATCTATCGGTAATGGTAGCACTTTGACTCGTCAATTGACTGGTCTTGCTGCAGGTACTGCAGACACTGACGCTGTTAACGTAGCTCAATTGAAAAACGTTGGCGTTGCTGTAACTGGTAACACTGGTAAGAGTGACTTCTTAACTGATGGCGGTAAATTGAACGTAATCGGTACAGGTCGTGTATCTACTGTAGCGGCTCATGACGGTGCGAAAGACTCCAAAATCACTGTAGGTTTTGATGACAAAGGCATGGTGAAAGCTGGTAAAAACGTTACTGTTGATGAAAAAACAGTTGATGGTCGTACTACATACACAATTAACGCTGCTGATACTGCTGCTAAATATGACTTCTTAACAAATGCTACAGCTAACGGTGGTAAACTTGACGGTGAAGCAACACCTACAAAAGTTCAAAGCGGCACTACAGTTAACTACGCAGCTGGTAAGAACTTAACAGTTAAGCAAGATATTGAAACATCTCTTGGCCAACAAACATATACATATTCCTTGAATAAGGATCTTAAAGAAATTACATCCATCACTAACAATGGTGGTCCTACAATGCACTTTGGTGGTAACAACATCAGCATCACTGGCGGTAACCTAGATCTTGGTGATAATAACATCACTAACCTAAAATCTGGTGGCGATGTAGTGAATAACGCTGCTAACATTGGCGACGTAACTCGTATTTCCAAAGCTAATGACTTGCATGTGGCTCCTACAGCAGGCACTAATAACAATGTGGCTGAATATACTGTAGATGCTAACAAAAAGGTTACATTGACTTACCAAGATGGTAATGGTAAAACTGTTAATGGCCCTAAAGCAGTTATCGACTTGAGCGATTTGAAAACTGGCGACATGAGCTCTTTCAATGTGAAATCTACTGCTACAGAAGGTAAAGTGGCACAAGGTTCTGCTGGCGTTCAAGAAATCCGTGACGGCAAAACTGTGGAAATGCAAGCCGGCAAAAACATGACCATTAAACAAACTAATAAAAATGGTAATGCAGCTGTTGAATTTGCATTGAACAAAGACATCGATTTGACTCCAGATGGGTCTATCAAATCGGCGATACTAACATCACTGACAATGGTTTGACTATCAATAATGGTCCTTCCATTACAAAGACTGGCATCAACGCTGGTGATTTGAAGATTACTAATGTGAAAGCTGGCGTAAACGACAACGATGCAGTTAATGTTAGCCAATTGAAACAAGTTCGTGCTGACGAACGTCACATTAAACCTGGTGAATACGCAGTTGATAACAACGGCAAAGTAACAATGACTTACCTTGATGGTAACAACAAAGACGTTCCTAACGAAACGGCTGTTATCACAGGTATTGCTAAACAAGATCTTTCCAATATCAACAAGGGTGGCGAAACAGTTATCCAAAATCTTGCTAAAAAATCCATCGATATGGAAAATGGTAAGAATACAAAGGTTAGCAACCGTGAAATCAATGGTGTTAAAACTTTCAAAGTAGACGTTGAAGGTGATTTAACAGACATTACATCCATCACTAATAAAGGTGGCGACGGCAAAGTTGTATTTGGTGGTAACCAAACTGTAAACGTTGCAGGCAATCACAACATTAACTTGAATGCTAAAGTTGGTGACATCACTGGTTTAACTAACGTAACTTTGGATGCCCCTGACTTCGCTAAAAAAGGTCGTGCTGCTACTGAAGAACAATTGAACATTGTTAATAACAAGTTCAATAACACAGTTGGTTTGACTGGTAACACAGGCGCTACTGATCTTCAAAAATTGAACAAACAAGGCGGCTTGAGCTTTGGTGTAGTTGGTGCTAACAATGGTGAGTACATTAAACAACTGCATCCGGTAGCAATGTAGTAGCTGACTTATCCGACAGCGCTAAAAATAAATTGAACAGCACTGTTGTAGTAGAAGGTAAAAATGCTGCGAAAGTAACAAGCAATGTAATTCAAAATGCAGATGGCAGCACAAAAACTGTATATACTGTAGATGTTAACAACGTAAAACCTACTGCAGCTTCTACTGAAAAAGTACAAGCTAAAGCAGATGTAGCTGGTTCTAGCGACAAAAACATCGCTAAAGTTGCACCTAAAGCTGGTGAAAACTTCGGTGATGCAGGCGCAACTTACGAAGTAAACGTATCCCGTAACGACGTAAAAGACGCAGCTCGTGAAGCAGTAACTGTAAATACTACAAACACAACTAACAACCCTATCACTGTTACACCTGTACAAGATGAAGCAAATCATAACACTACATACCAAGTAACATTCGATGGCAACAAAGCTGCTAAACAAATTCCTTTGACTTACAAAGCGAATGGCCAAAATGCTCAAACAGTTACATTGGATAAAGGTTTGAACTTCACAAACGGTAAAAATACAACAGCCTCTGTAGATGCTGAAGGCGTTGTTAAATACGATGTGAATAAAGATTTAGTTAATATCAATTCCATTTCCAATACTACAAATGGTCCAAAAATGGAATTTGGTCCTAACTCCATTAACATCACAAATGGCCCTATCAACATGGGTGACCAAAACATTACTAACCTTAAATCTGGTGGCGATGTAGTGAATAACGCTGCTAACATCGGCGACGTAACTCGTATTTCTAAAGCTAACGACTTGCACATTGCTCCAACATCTTCTAACCGTCAAGGTGAAACTACTACATCTTACGCTTATGATGCAGCAAGCAAATCTGTTACATTGAAATATAACGATGGTAACGGTGCTAACCAATCTGGTACAGTGGCGAAAATCGACTTGTCCGGTTTGGCTGATCAAATCAAAGACGGTTATTCCTTCTCCACTGACGCTAAAGGTAATGTAGTTGGTAACCATGCTGTTACACCTGTAGCAAATGGTAAAACTGTTTCTTATGCAGCAGGTAAAAACTTAACTGTTGCTCAAAATATTGATAATGCAACTGGTGAACATACTTACACATATGCATTGTCCAATGATGTTGATTTAACACCAAATGGTTCCTTGAAAATTGGTGACACAATTCTCAACAATGGTGGTTTAACAATTACAGGCGGCCCATCCGTTACTAAGACTGGCATCAACGCTGGTAACTTGAACATTACTAATGTGAAAGCAGGCGTAAACGATACTGATGCAGTTAACGTTAAACAGTTGAAAGACTCCCGTACAGTAGTTACATCTAACGATAAATCCGTAACAGTTAATAAAACTGAAAACGGTAACCAAGTTACTTATGACTTGCATGTAGCTCCAGGTGCTGCACAATCCGTATGGAATGTGAAATCCACTGGTAATACAACTGCTGACTCCGAAGCAGCTGCAAAAACTATCACTGATGGTAAAACAGTTGAAATGGCAGCAGGTAAAAACTTGACTGTTAAACAAACTAGCAACAACGACGGTGCTAAAGTTGAATATGCATTGTCCGATAACATCAAAGTTGGTAACGACGGTAAAGATGGTAAAGACGGCGTAGACGGTAAAATCGGCGTAAATGGTAAAGATGGTTCTGCTGTTGTAATCAACGGCAAAGATGGTTCCATCGGCCTCAATGGTAAAGACGGTAAAGATGGTCTTACTATTAAAGGCGCTAACGGTCAAGACGGCGTAGACGGTAAAAACGGCAAAGACGGCATGACTCGTATCGTATACGAAGATAAAACTAACAATAAACACGAAGTGGCTACATTAGATGACGGCATGAAATATGCTGGCGATGATGCACAAGGTGCAGATAAAACTAAAGTAATCGCTAAGAAATTGAACCAAACATTGGATATCGTTGGTGGTGCAGATACAACTAAATTGACTAACAACAACATTGGCGTGAACAACGTAGATGGCAAATTGAAAGTTCAATTGGCTCAAAACATCAACTTGACTCCAGCAGGTTCCTTGACTATTGGCGATACAATGATCAACAATGGTGGCTTAACTATCACTGGTGGTCCATCCGTTACTAAAACTGGTATCAACGCTGGTAACTTGAACATTACTAATGTGAAAGCAGGCGTAAACGATACTGATGCAGTTAACGTTAAACAGTTGAAAGACTCCCGTACAGTAGTTACATCTAACGATAAATCCGTAACAGTTAATAAAACTGAAAACGGTAACCAAGTTACTTATGACTTGCATGTAGCTCCAGGTGCTGCACAATCCGTATGGAATGTGAAATCCACTGGTAACACAACTGCTGACTCTGAAGCAGCTGCAAAAACTATCACTGATGGTAAAACAGTTGAAATGGCAGCAGGCAAAAACTTGACTGTAAAACAAACTAGCAACGAAGACGGCGCTAAAGTTGAATACGGTTTAGCTGGTGACTTGACTAATATCAAGACTATTAAAAACGAAGGTCCTGCTACTTTCACAATCGGCGGCAACGAATTCAAATTCGATGGCGGCAATGTGAACATGGGCGATAATAACATCACTAACCTTAAATCTGGTGGCGATGTGATCAATAACGCAGCTAACATTGGCGACGTTAAACGTATCTCCAAAGCTAACGACATTCATATCAAAGACAAAACATACACAGTGAACGCTGATAAAACAGTTACATTGGAATATGTTGATGGCAATGATAATGCAGTGAACAAAACAGCTAAGATCGACTTGAGCAACTTGCCAACAGGCGATAAAGCTGCTGTTGAAAGCGTTGTTAAAAAATCTGCTGCTGCAGGCGACACTAACATCGCTGATATCACTGTAGCTGACGGCAAACAAACTGGTGATGCAAATGCTAAATACGAAGTAAATGTTTCCCGTAATGCTGTTAAAGATGCAGCTCGTGAAGCAGTGACTGTAAATACTACGAACACTACTAACAATCCAATCACTGTTACACCTGTTAAAGATGAAACAAACCATAACACAACTTATACAGTAACATTTGATGGCGATAAAGCTGCTAAACAAATTCCTTTAACATACAAAGCGAATGGCTCTAACGACCAAAAAGTTACATTGGATAAAGGTTTGAACTTCACTAATGGTTCCAACACAACAGCTTCTGTAGCTGCTGATGGCGTAGTTAAATACGATCTTAACAACAACGTAAACTTGACTCCATCTGGTTCCTTAACTATTGGCGACACTGTTGTTAATAACGGTGGCTTGACTATCTCTGGTGGCCCATCTGTTCTTAAAACTGGTATCAACGCTGGTAACTTGAACATCACCAATGTAAAAGCTGGTGTAAACGATACTGATGCAGTTAACGTTAAACAGTTGAAAGATTCTCGTACAGTAGTAACTTCCAACGATAATTCCGTAACAGTTAACAAAACTGAAAACGGTAACCAAGTTACTTACGACTTGCATGTAGCTCCAGGTGCTGCACAATCCGTATGGAATGTGAAATCCACTGGTAATACAACTGCTGATTCTGAAACTACTGCAAAAACTATCTCTGATGGTAAAACAGTTGAAATGTCAGCAGGTAAAAACTTGACTGTTAAACAAACTAGTAATAACGACGGCGCTAAAGTTGAATTCGACTTGGCTAACGATATCAAGATTGGTAACGATGGCAAAGACGGTAAAGATGGCGTTGACGGTAAAATCGGCGTAAATGGTAAAGATGGTTCTTCCGTTGTGATCAACGGTAAAGACGGCTCCATCGGCCTCAATGGTAAAGACGGTAAAGATGGTCTTACTATGAAAGGCGAAAAAGGTGCTGACGGTGTAACTCGTATTGTTTACGAAGATAAAAACAACAACAAACATGAAGTAGCTACATTAGATGATGGTTTACGCTTCGACGCTAACTCTGGTGGCGAAAAGAAAAATAAACTTGGCTCTAAAGTAACTGTAAAAGGTACTGGCGCTAAAGCTGATTCCGAATATGATTCCTCTAACATCAAAACTAGCATCACTCAAGGTGCTGATGGTAACAGCGAAATCAATATCGGTTTGGCTAAAGACTTGAACAACATCAACACAATTAAGAATGGTGGTAATGCTACTTTCACAATCGGCGGTAACGAATTCAAATTCGATGGCGGCAACGTGAACATGGGTGGCAACAACATCACTAACCTTAAATCTGGTGGCGATGTAATCGATAACGCAGCTAACATCGGCGATGTAAAACGTATTTCCAAAGCTAACGATTTACACATTGCACCAACTCAATCTGATCGTGCAGGTGAAACTACTACATCTTACTCTTATAATGCAGCAGATAAATCCGTTACATTGAAATACAACGATGGCAATGGTGCTAACCAAGCTGGTACAATTGCGAAAATCGACTTGTCTGGTTTGGCTGATCAAATTAAAGACGGCTACTCCTTCTCCACAGATGCGAAAGGTAATGTAGTTGGTAACCACGCTGTAACAGCAGTAGGCAACGGTAAAACTGTATCCTACGCAGCAGGCGATAATTTGACAATTACTCAAAATATCGATAATGCAACTGGTGAACAAACTTATACATATGCATTGTCTAATGACATCAAAGTTGGCAACGACGGTAAAGACGGTAAAGATGGCGTTGACGGTAAAATCGGCGTAAATGGTAAAGATGGTTCTTCCGTTGTGATCAACGGTAAAGACGGCTCCATCGGCCTCAATGGTAAAGACGGTAAAGATGGTCTTACTATGAAAGGCGAAAAAGGTGCTGACGGTGTAACTCGTATTGTTTACGAAGATAAAAACAACAACAAACATGAAGTAGCTACATTAGATGATGGTTTACGCTTCGACGCTAACTCTGGTGGCGAAAAGAAAAATAAACTTGGCTCTAAAGTAACTGTAAAAGGTACTGGCGCTAAAGCTGATTCCGAATATGATTCCTCTAACATCAAAACTAGCATCACTCAAGGTGCTGATGGTAACAGCGAAATCAATATCGGTTTGGCTAAAGACTTGAACAACATCAACACAATTAAGAATGGTGGTAATGCTACTTTCACAATCGGCGGTAACGAATTCAAATTCGATGGCGGCAATGTAAACATGGGTGGCAACAACATCACTAACCTTAAATCTGGTGGCGATGTAATCGATAACGCAGCTAACATCGGCGATGTAAAACGTATTTCCAAAGCTAACGATTTACACATTGCACCAACTCAATCTGATCGTGCAGGTGAAACTACTACATCTTACTCTTATGATGCAGCAGACAAATCCGTTACATTGAAATACAACGATGGCAATGGTGCTAACCAAGCTGGTACAATCGCGAAAATCGACTTGTCTGGTTTGGCAGATCAAATTAAAGATGGCTACTCCTTCTCCACAGATGCGAAAGGCAATGTAGTTGGTAACCACGCTGTAACAGCAGTAGGCAACGGTAAAACTGTATCCTACGCAGCAGGCGATAATTTGACAATTACTCAAAATATCGATAATGCAACTGGTGAACAAACTTATACATATGCATTGTCTAATGACATCAAAGTTGGTAACGACGGTAAAGATGGCAAAGACGGTGTTGATGGTAAAATCGGCGTAAACGGTAAAGATGGTTCCGCTGTTGTAATCAACGGTAAAGATGGTTCCATTGGCTTAAATGGTAAAGACGGTAAAGATGGTCTTACTATGAAAGCTAAAGATGGTCAACCTGGTGTAAACGGTAAAGATGGTATCACTCGTATTGTATACGAAGATAACAGCAAGAATACACACGAAGTGGCTACATTGGATGATGGCATGAAATATGCTGGTGACGATGCACAAGGTGCTGATAAATCCAAAGTTATCGCTAAGAAATTGAACGAAACTATGGACGTTGTTGGTGGTGCAGATAAGTCCAAATTGACTGACAACAACATCGGCGTGAACAACGTAGATGGCAAATTGAAAGTTCAATTGGCTCAAAACATCAACTTGACTCCAGCAGGTTCCTTAACAATTGGCGATACTAAGATCACTGACGGTGGTTTAGTAATCAACAATGGTCCATCCATTACTAAAGGTGGTATCAATGCTGGTGGTTTGAACATCACTAACGTGAAAGCTGGCGTAAATGACACTGATGCAGTTAACGTAAAACAATTGAAATCCGCTAAGACAGAAGTTAAAGCTGGTGACAACGTAACAGTTGATAAAACAATTGGTGCTGATGGTCAAAACATTTACACAGTAAATGCAAAAGCAACTAACGTTGGCGATGCTGAACTTAACTACACAGCTAACGGCGGTGCTAAACAAAAAGTTAAATTGTCCGAAGGCTTGAACTTCGTTGACGGTAACTACACTAAAGCTTCCGTTGATGCAAACGGTGTTGTTAAATACGACGTAACACTTGGTAAAGTGAAAGACGGCGTTGACGGCAAACCAGGCGTAGATGGTGAAAATGGTATCGCAACAGTTAAAACTGTAGTAGATACAATCAACAACTCCGGTTGGAAAGGTGACGTTACTGGTAACACAGTAGGCGATCACAGTGCAACAATCGTAAAACCTGGCACAACTGTAAACTTCGGTGCAGGTAAAACTTAACTGTTGAACAAATCGTTGATAAAGTAACTGGCAACCATACTTACAACTATGCATTGTCCGACGATATCAAAGTTGGTAATGATGGTAAAGACGGTAAACCAGGTGTTGACGGTAAGATCGGTGTAAACGGTAAAGACGGTTCTGCTGTTGTAATCAACGGTAAAGACGGCTCTATCGGCTTGAATGGTAAAGACGGTAAAGATGGTCTTACTTTCAAAGGTGCTAACGGTCAAGACGGCGTAGACGGTAAAAACGGTACTAACGGTATGACTCGTATCGTTTACGAAGATAGCAACAACAACAAACATGAAGTTGCTACTACTGATGACGGCTTGAAATTCACTGGTAACAATGAAAGCGTTGTAAACAAAAACAAACTTAACTCCACAGTTAAAGTTAAAGGTGAAGGCGTTACTGAAGAGCAAGAAAAAACATTTGAATCTGCTGCAGGTAACATCGCTGTAACTGCTGATGGTAACGATACTTTGAACATTCGCTTGAATAAAAACATCAAAGGCATCGACTCCATCCAAACTAAGGAAATCCACTTAGGTACACCTGATAATTACACAACAATTAAGAAAGATGGGGACCGCATTAAATACGGCGACAAAACATTCGCTAACACTGACGATATCTGGACAATCCAAGCTAATGGCACAGATGTTCCAGCTAACGGCGGTAAAGTAAATGTTAAAGGTGCTGACGGTATCACAGTATCCAAATCTGCTAATGGTGAAATGACAATTAGCGGTTCTGGCCTTGGTACAATGAACAGCTTCAACGTTAAATCTTCTGGTAATACTACTGCTGATTCTGAAACAGCAGCTAAGAAAAATTACTGATGGTAAAACTGTTGAATTCTCCGGCGGTAAAAAAACCTCACTGTAAAAACAAACTAGCGACGAAAAACGGTGCTAAAGTAGAATATGCATTGAGCAACAATGTAGATCTTACTAATAAAGGTTCCGTAACAATTGGCGATACTAAGATCACTGATGGTGGCTTGGTAATCAACAACGGCCCATCCGTAACGAAAGACGGCATCAATGCTGGTAATAAACAAATTACTAACGTTGAAGACGGTGTAAACGATACTGATGCGGTTAACGTACGTCAATTGAAAGCAGCTAAAACTAACCTTGTTGACGGTCAAAACACTAAAGTGACTGGCGACGGTTCTAAAGCTAACCCTTACAAAGTTAATGTTGAAGGCGATTTGAACAAAATCACTTCCATCACTAACAACGAAGGCGACGGCAAATTAGAATTCAAAGGTGACCAAGTAGTTAACGTAGCTGGCGACAACACAATCAAGCTTGATGGTAAAACTGGTGATATCACTGGCTTAACTAATAAAACTCTTGATTCTGCTGACTTCGCAACTAAAGGTCGTGCAGCAACTGAAGAACAATTGAAACTTGTTCAAGAAGAAGCAGCTAAAAAATCTACTGAAAAAGTACAAGCTAAAGCTGATGCTAATAACATCGCTAAAGTAGCTCCTAAAGCTGGCGATACATTCGGTGCAGCTGGTGCAACATACGAAGTATCTGTAGATAAAAATGACGTGAAAGATGCAGCTCGTGAAGCAGTTACTGTATCTGGTGACAACAAAGCGATTACTGTAGACGTTCAACCAAATGCTACTAACCATACAACTAACTACCAAGTTAACTTCAATGGTAAAGAAGCAGCTAAGCAAATTCCATTGACTTATAAAGAAAATGGTGGCAACGCTAGAACAGTAATGTTATCTGACGGTTTAGACTTCTCTAATGGTGTAAATACTACTGCTCACACTGATGCAAACGGTAAAGTATCCTTCGACGTAAAAGGTGACCTCACTAACATCACTTCCATTTCCAATAACTCCAATGGTCCTAAAGTATCCTTCGGTGGCGATACTGTAAATATCACTGGTGGTAACCTCAACATGGGTGGTAACAAAATCACTAATGTTCAAAAAGGCACTAATGATACTGATGCAGTAAACGTTAAACAATTGAAAGATTCCCGTACTACATTGACATCTGATGATCATTCCGTAGCATTGAAGAAAACTGAATCTGCTGATGGCGGCTTGAACTATGACCTTTCCGTAAAAGGCGCAGTTGACCCTCGCGTTGATCAATTGAACGAAGAAATCGGTCGTGTAGGTGCACAAGGTGCAGCATTGTCCGCATTGAAACCTATGCAATACGATCCATTGGAACCAACTCAAATCATGGCTGGTTACGGTAACTACCGTGGTAACTCCGCGATTGCAGTGGGCGTAGCTCATTACAAAAACGAATCCACAATGTTCCATGGTGGCTTGTCCTGGGCTGGTGGTTCTAGCCATATGATGGCGAATGCTGGTGTAACTTGGAAAGTTGGTAACAGAGATGCTGAAGCAGCTGTAGCAGACCGCTACCGCAAAGGCCCTATCAGTTCTGCATACGCAGTACAAACTGAAATGGCAGCAATGAAAGCTCAAAACGCCGGATTAAAAGGTGAAGTATCTGACTTGAAATATGAAAACGAACAAATTAAAGCTCAAAACGCTGGTCTACAAAGTGAAGTAGAAGTATTGAAAGCTCAAATGGCTGCAATGATGGCGAAAATGGGTATGTAATTTAGTTAGCAAATGGATACAACTGGTATGGGTTCCTTCGGGAGCCCTGAACCAGCACATTAATTCGACTATGAAAAGAGGAATAGATATGAAAAAATCTACAATGCTTGCTTTCACAGCGGCACTTTTAATGAGCGCAGCATCCATCACTGGTCACGCAGCAAGCGCACCAACATATGATGATAACTTGATCTTGCCAAACCCTGCATCCGCACCTGGTTTGAGCAATGTTGTATTGGTACCTGTGGCTAGCCCACAAGTAGTACAATCTCTTCATGATTACGTGAAAGCATGGGAAAATGCTGAACAAAAAATCGCGTTAGCAAAAGCTAAACGCGACAATCATGAACAATTGACTAAAGCTGATAAAAAATGGTTGCATTCCAAAGATAAACATAACTATGCTGATTACTTCCGTACGCACTCCCTTGGTCGCGTACATGGCTTTGAAACAGCTTTAAATTGGAACGGTGAAAACCGCAACAAAAACGAATACGAATACTTTGAAACGCCTAAATACAATGAAAAAGATGGCTTCGTAAATAGCTATGGTTACAACGTATTGCGTGGCATGGTAGATCGTGTTAACGAAGTTGTACAACATCAAAAACAAGTAGGCGGTCCTATGACTGATGACGAAGCACAAGCATTAGAAGATGCAATCTTGGATATCCTTGCACAAGAGCAAGAACATGTATCTAACGAAGAACTTCGTCACTACATGAACGAAACAATCTGGTTCGCTGCTAAAGAAACAGTTAAAAATAAAGCAAGTGAAGAACCAACTGCTGCTGATGAGCACGTAGTAGACCTTCGCAAAGCTATTAACGAACCAATGGGTAGCAATGACTACAACAAAGTTGATTTGCGCAGTGCGATTCAACAATAAACAATATCTATAGTAATGTAGGTATTATAGCCTTTTCTTCTCTCGTTAAAAGGCTTAGTTGATCTCTAATACATACTGAAGATATATGTTGTATCCCTTACATACACATATATCTAAAATGACACATTGGCCCTTATATTGAGTTTATGAGGGCCCCTATACCCTGGACCCCCGACTAGGGAACACAAATCTTATTAAACAACGCCATCCGGTTGGATGGCGTTGTTTTTTTATATATATACTATATAACGACAGAATTATGCTGATGATACATGTAGCTTAAGAGGTGATTAATAAAAGAGTCTGAATGGGAATTACTACCTATGAAGAATAACGGTATAGATGTGGTGGTAATAGCGTATATAGTAAGCCAATTTAAGTTGATTATTGATATTATTAATAAGTACTATATATAGTATGGAAAAATACAAGAATCTACCATATAAAGAGGTAGA